>CEST01039436.1_pt1 | contig 28367 bp, 25 predicted proteins | sample 326921 | NCBI WGS metagenome assembly CEST01 (sample SAMEA2621509, study PRJEB7988) | marine metagenome | biome: marine biome (ENVO:00000447); feature: surface water layer (ENVO:00002042); material: "saline water (ENVO:00002010), including plankton (ENVO:xxxxxxxx)" | depth 5 m
TTAGATATAATGATGAAATTTTTCTATTTTAATTTTCTATAAAAAGCCAATAATATTTTTAATACTGCTCTTTATCACTTGGAAAATCTTTACTTTTTACATCGGTAACATATTGTTCAAAAGCGCCTGTCATATCCGAAAATAAATCTAAATATCTACGTAAAAAACGAGGGTTGAACTCATGTGTCATTCCTATCATATCATGGGTTACTAAAACTTGTCCATCAACACCATTTCCAGCCCCAATTCCTATAACAGGAATGGAGATAGCTTCTGCAACTTTTTTAGCTAATTCGGCAGGAACTTTTTCTAAAACAATAGCAAAGCAACCAATTCTTTCTAACATCAAAGCATCTTCCATTAATTGTTCTGCCTCTTCTTCTTCTTTTGCTCTAACAGTATATGTTCCGAATTTATAGATTGATTGTGGAGTTAATCCTAAATGCCCCATCACAGGGATTCCTGCGTTTAAAATACGTTTTATAGACTCTTTAACTTCTCTTCCACCTTCTAGTTTTATCGAATGTCCACCAGATTCTTTCATAATCCTAATAGCAGAGCGTAAAGCTTCTTTTGGATCAGATTGATAACTACCAAAAGGTAAATCTACTACAATCAAACAACGTTCAATAGCTCTAACTACAGAACTTGCGTGGTATATCATTTGATCTAATGTAATTGGCAAAGTGGTTTCGTGACCCGCCATTACATTTGAAGCAGAATCACCCACTAAAAGAACATCTAAACCAGCTTTGTCTAAAATTTTTGCCATGGTATAATCGTAAGCAGTTAACATGGAAATTTTCTCTCCATTTGCCTTCATTTCTACCAAAGATTTTACGGTAATTCTCTTGTACTGTTTTTTAGCTACGGACATATTTTGTATATATTGAATGGGGTAAAAGTAAGAAATATCAATAGATATTTTACTAGATAACACTTCGTTAATTTGTTTTTGGTAAAATGGTGGTTTTTTTAAAAAAAAAGGATTTTATAAAGGACAAGAAATAACTATGATAAAGAATACTTTAAAATAGAAATCAGAAAATATTTTAAAAATGATATTTAGTGGGAAATCACTTTTTTGCAATATTAAAGTTGTTGTAAACATTAGTTATTTAGTCGCTAACTCTTTTTGTTATTTCATAATAGAAGAAAATCATTAATTTAGTTCACATAAGAAAAAGAGATAATTACTAGGCTTCAAAAGATGAAAAAATAGGCCTATATTTGATTTTTAAACAAAAAAATGCTCCAAGAAAAAATTATTTTAAACCCTGATAAATGGATAGATAATTACGCAGATTACCTGTTTAATTATGCTGTTGTGCGTGTTAATGATTCTGATTTATCGAAAGACTTGGTACAAGATACATTTTTTGCGGGCCTAAAATCGGCTAAAAATTTTCAAGGTAAAGCTTCAGAAAGAACCTGGTTGGTATCTATTTTAAAAAGAAAAGTAATCGATCATTACAGAAAAATTAATTCTAAAAAAGGACAAGCAGAAGTTCGAATGAGTTTTTACAATGATGGAGAAAATGAAGGAAGTTGGATTGAAGAACGTGTGCCACAAAGTTGGGATAATGCGTCAGAGAAAGCAATAGAAAACCAAGAGTTAAAAACGCAATTAGACAATTGTATCGATAATTTGCCAGAAAAATATGCCTTGGTTTTTAGAATGAAAACCATTCAAGAATTTGAAACTGAAGAAATTTGTAAGGAGTTGGATATTACAGCGTCAAATTTATGGGTTATCATCCATAGGGCTAGAACTCAGCTAAGAAAATGTATGGAAGATAATTGGTTTAATAATTAAGAGATGTTAAAAAAACTACACATAACCTGCAATGAAGCAACAACCATTTGTGACAAAAGTCAATACAAAGAAGCTTCATTTTTTGAGAAAATTAAGTTAACCTTACATTTTTTAGGCTGTAAAATTTGCAAACTTTATACACGTCAAAACAAAAGAATGTCGGGTTTATATAAAGACAAATCGGCAGCTTGTAAAAACAAAATTAATTATCTTTCTCAGACAGACAAAGAGGTTTTAAAAAAACAAATAAAAGAGTTTAAAGTATAATTCATTTTTTGATTTTTTGTTATATTGAAACGGAATTTATAGAGATATAGCTTCCGTTTTTTGTATTTTTGATGTTATTCCCTCGAGCACAGTCGAGTGGTTTTTTAGTCACTAAATGAGGTCTCGACTGCGCTCGACCAAACAAAATATGCATTTTTTACCAAATAAAATAGATGATTACGCTGTAAATCATTCACAACAAGAGCCAAAAATTTTAAAAGAACTAAGTAAAGAAACTTGGCAAAAAGTATTGAATCCTAGAATGTTAAGTGGTGCTTTTCAAGGGCGAGTTTTGTCTATAATATCTAAGTTAATTCAACCTAAAAATATTTTAGAAATCGGTACTTACACGGGGTATTCTGCACTTTGTTTAGCGGAAGGATTATCACCTAAAGGACAAATCATAACTATTGATAAAAACGAAGAATTAGAAACGTTACAAAATAAATATTTTAAAAAATCTAACTTTAGAAATCAAATTGAACAAAAGGTTGGTAATGCTCTTGAAATTATTCCGAAGATTGATAAAAAATTTGATTTAGTGTTTATTGATGCAGATAAAGCCAACTACGTAAATTACTTTCATTTAATAATTGATAAAATGAATTCTGGAGGAATTATTTTGTCTGACAATGTACTTTGGAGTGGTAAAGTTGTAGAAGAATTAAACCCTAAAGATCTAGATACAAAGGTCCTTTTAGAATACAATAAACTATTGAATTGTGATGACAGAATAGAAACCGTTTTACTGCCAATAAGAGATGGTTTAACGATTAGTAGAGTGAAATAGGTTACTATAAGTTTTTAAAGCAGCTAGAGGCTATAAGGATTGAAGGACTTAAGTTAAAGAAAAATGTATTTTAAAAATGTCTTTTTATTGGCCCAGTTAGGTCGTCAATATTATCTTTAACTTTATTAATTTCTTTCTGAATATCTTTGCCAACATTTGTGTCTAAATCAGAAGATTTAGCACTATCATTAATTTCTTTTTTAATATCATTTGTTGCATCTTTAATTTGACGCATTCCTTTGCCTAAACCTCTGGCAATTTCAGGAATTTTATCCGCCCCAAAAACCATAACTACGATTAACATAATTACCATTATTTCTGGACCACTAATAAATAAAAAAGTTGTGCTCATACTTCTACAAAGATAAATATTATATGTGATATAAACTTATCAATCTTTTTTTTTTACAAACGCTTAATTTGACGTTTGTAAGAGTGTTCTTATGTTAAATAATCGATTTAAAAGGAATCAATATTTATAATAATTATTTTTTAAAGCATTAATAATCAGTTTTTTAATTTTTTAGTCTCCCTGTAAATGGGTAGATATATCCCTGTTTATAGGGAGCCTAAAATTTCATCATTTTTGGGGATTGACAGATGCTTATTTATTTTATATTTTTAGGTAAATATTTTTATAATTATTTCTCATGAATTTTTTAAAAAAAATCACAGTATTAGTTGTCTTTTCAATAACTATTTTTTCTTTTGTACCAAAAGAAAGTAATTTTGCAGAAATCAAACTAAATTTAGAAGACATCAATGTAATTAAGATTCTTTCTTCACAAAAATACGAATGTAGACCCTCTTCAGAATTTATGTTTTATGTAGAAACAGACCTTGTTAAAAAAAATAGAGGAGCTAATACAATTAACGCAAGTATTTTTGTTTTAGATAGAGCTACAGGTTATTCTAGCTTGTTAGCAAAAGAAAACATTCTAGTTCCTTTATATAAAGATGCTATTTCTCTTGAATATATGCCACTTGTAAGTGATTGTGAAAAGAGTGTTTTAAATAATGGAGATAAAATTATAGGAAGCTCTAAAAACACTCCTTATTGCTTTAATGAATTGATTGAATTTGAGGTTATTTATAGAAGTTATTTAAAAGCTAAGAATAAATTATTTAGATATAACGAGTTGTGCTCAATTTAAAAAAAAGGAAAATGAAAAGAATACAAAGAATATTTCTCTTAACAATAACAATAAGTATAATCGCCTGCGGTCAATCACAAGAGGGAATAACCAAGAAAAAGACCGAAGAATCAACTGAGTGGCAATCTCTAAGTGAAGATAAATTTGAAATAAGTCATCCTTCAAATTGGACAATCAATAAAAGTGGGCAAATGGGAATGAGTTTTAGCTTGACAAGCCCATTGTCAAACACTTCAGATAAATTTAGGGAAAATGTAAATTTAATAATTCAAGATTTAACTGGATACGACTTGGATTTAGACAAATATGTTGAATTATCGGTAGGTCAAATCAAGACATTAGTAATAAATGGAAAAATCATTTCAAACAAAAGACAAAAGAACGATAATCAAGAATATCAAAAGACAATTTATACAGGAAAACAAGGGATGTATGATTTAAAATTCGAACAATATTATTGGGTAATTGACAATAAAGCATTTTTACTGACTCTTACTTGCGAAGAAAAGAGATTTAATAGCTATCAAACTACTGGTGAGAGAATCTTAAATAGCTTTAAATTAAAATAAAACTGAGCACAACACGGTATAAAATTAATAAGGGTTAAGTGCCAGACCGAAAGTTGGTGGATATTAACAAAGTCCGCCAAATCTTTGATTTGGCATTTAGTATAGTGAAAAGATAAAATTAAAGATTTGGCTAAGTACTAAACTGAAAGTTAGTACATTTTAATCCCTTACTATTCTTATACTAAACGTTACTTCTTCATCAACATCCGCTTAATCTCATTCAATTTCATTAAGGCTTCAATTGGGGTTAACGTATCAATATTTGTAGCTAATATTTCTTCCTTAATATTTTCTAATAAAGGATCATCTAATTGAAAAAAGCTTAGTTGCATTTCTTCATGTTGCGTTTGTTTTAGAGCGTCTTTTACTTCCGTATTTTTGTTATTTTTCTCTAGTTTTTCTAAAATTTTATTAGCTCTATGAATCACCATATTTGGCATTCCGGCTAATTTAGCTACATGAATACCGAAACTATGGTTAGACCCTCCAGAAACCAGCTTACGTAAGAAAATAATAGTGTCTTTTAATTCTTTTACAGACACATTAAAGTTTTTAATGCGCTCAAAAGTTGCTGTCATATCATTCAGTTCATGATAATGCGTAGCAAACAACGTTTTTGCTTTTGATGGATGTTCATGTAAGAATTCTGAAATCGCCCAAGCAATCGAAATTCCGTCATAGGTAGAAGTTCCTCTTCCGATTTCATCTAGCAACACTAAACTTCTTTCAGAAAGGTTGTTTAGTATTGATGCCGTTTCATTCATCTCTACCATAAAAGTAGATTCGCCCATAGAAATATTATCACTTGCGCCAACTCTCGTAAAAATCTTATCTACAATTCCGATTTTTGCATTTTGGGCAGGCACATAACTTCCCATTTGCGCTAACAAAACAATCAATGCAGTCTGACGTAAAATGGCTGATTTACCAGACATATTAGGTCCAGTAATCATAATTATTTGTTGCTGATTTCTATTTAAAACAACATCATTTGCAATATAGGTTTGATCTATTGGCAACTGTTTTTCGATTACAGGATGTCGTCCATTTTTAATCTCTAAATCGGTGCTTTCATCCATCATTGGGCGCACATAATTATTATCAATCGCTAAAACTGAAAAAGAGAGTAAACAGTCTATTTTTGCAATAATTTGCGCATTTTCTTGCACAATTTGTACAAATTGGATAATATATTGCAATAATTTAGAAAAAATTTCTTGCTCTAATTTCTGAATTTTCTCCTCAGCACCTAAAATTTTCGTTTCGTATTCTTTTAGTTCTTCCGTAATATAACGTTCAGCATTTACCAACGTTTGTTTGCGAATCCATTCTTCAGGAACTTTGTCTTTATGCGTGTTACGAACTTCTATATAATATCCAAAAACATTGTTGAAAGAAATTTTTAAACTTGTGATTCCTGTTCTTTCCGTTTCACGTGCCAACATTTCATCTAAATACTGTTTTCCAGTATTAGAAATTGCACGTAAATCGTCTAATTCTTGATGAACACCCGTTGCAATTGCATTTCCTTTATTGATGTTTACAGGCGAATCATCAAATAACGTTTCATTAATTTTAGTGATTAATTCTGTACACGTATGTAACTGATTTCCGAGTTCTTTTACGGTGGTATTCTTGCTTTTTTCTGCGGATGCTTTTATCGGTAAAATTGCTTTTAAAGAGTCTTTTAATAATACAATTTCTCTTGGCGAAGCTTTGCCGGTGGCAACTTTAGAAATCAATCTTTCTAAATCAGAAATTTGTTTTAATTGATAGGTGACTGTTTGTGAAAAGTCATCAGAATCTATGAAGAATTTCACCAATTCATGACGATTTTTAATATCATCAATATTTTTTAAAGGAAGCGCCAACCAACGTTTTAACAACCTTCCTCCCATTGGTGAAATGGTTTTATCAATAACATCTAAAAGCGTTACGGCATTTATTGAATTCGGATTGTATAATTCTAAATTTCGAACTGTAAAACGATCCATCCAAACATAATTGTCTTCTGCAATTCTGCTGATAGATTGTATGTGTTTTAGCTGATTGTGTTGCGTTTCTGATAGATAATATAGTACCGCACCGGCAGCTATAATTCCGTTTTTAAGATCCTGAATTCCAAAACCTTTTAAGTTTTTAACTTCAAAATGATTTTGTAAAGTATCGTTTGCATATTCAGATTGAAAAACCCAATCATCCAAATAAAACGTATAATATCTGTTTTCGAAAAGCTCTAAAAATTGCTGTTTGTGCTGTTTTTGAACTAAAACCTCACTCGGATTAAAGTTTTGTAATAGTTTATCAATGTATTCTGCATTTCCTTGTGCCACCAAATATTCACCAGTAGAAACATCTAAAAATGAAATTCCGAGTTGTTTTTTATTAAAATGTACCGCTGCTAAAAAGTTATTTGTTTTGGTTTGTAAAACCTCGTCATTTAAAGAAACTCCAGGAGTAATTAATTCTGTAACCCCACGTTTTACAATGGTTTTGGTCATTTTTGGATCTTCCAATTGATCGCAAATAGCAACACGCATTCCTGCTTTTACCAATTTAGGTAAATAGGTATTTAGAGAGTGATGTGGAAAACCAGCCAAAGCAGTTTCTGTTTCACTTCCTGCACCACGTTTTGTTAACGTAATTCCTAAAACTCCGGCAGCTTTTTTAGCATCTTCCCCAAAAGTTTCATAAAAATCCCCCACACGAAAAAGCAACATTGCATCAGGATATCTCTTCTTGATTGCATTGTATTGTTTCATTAAAGGAGTTACCTTTTTAGGATTGGATTTTTCCAAATTTTTAGAAATTTTCAGTTAGTTTTGCGAAGATAGAAAAAAGTGATTAGTTGTTCATTTATAGTTGTTAGTGAATTATCCACAAAATATGAGAAAACTTAAAAATAACGAGTTAGGTAGAATTTCGGTTGATGAATTTAAAACCATACAAAAAACGCCTTTAATTGTCGTTTTAGACAATATTAGAAGTTTAAATAATATTGGTTCTGTTTTTAGAACTTCGGATGCTTTTTTGATAGAAAAAATCTACTTGTGTGGAATTTGTGCAACGCCACCAAACAAAGATATTCATAAAACAGCTTTGGGCGCAACAGAATCGGTTGCTTGGGAATATGTTGTGGATACGTTGACTTTAGTTAAAAAATTAAAGGCAGAAAACATTAAAGTTTTAGCAATTGAACAAGCAGAAAACAGCACAAAACTGAATACTTTTTATCCGAAGAAAAACGAAAAGTATGCAATTGTAATGGGAAATGAAGTGAAAGGTGTGCAACAAGAAGTCGTAAATGCTGCTGATTTGTGTATTGAAATTCCGCAATTAGGCACAAAACATTCTTTAAATATTTCTGTAACTACGGGTGTTGTAATTTGGGATTTATTCTCGAAAATGCAATAAGTATTAGAAATAATGAATCCTTTTAAACTTTTTTCTTTGAGTTCTATACCCCTTAATAACCATCTTTAAATTTGATAATTATTTTTATGTCCTTAAAATTTACAGATTATGGTATTTACTCTATACCATATAATTTGAGGTGTTTTTTCATTAATGGACGAAATATAAAAGGAAAGTAACACAACATAAGCATCATAGGGTATCCATAAGGTAATACAGGACTGTCGTTTTTGTTTTCTAACATTTGAAATGGTTTTGCTCCCATGTGGTGGTGGTCTGAATGTCTTGTAAGTTCAAATAGTAATACTCTACCAATTATATGATCTGAATTCCAAGAATGATGACGTTTTACCTTTTCATATCTTCCATTCTCCTGCATCTTTCTTCTCAAACCATAATGAGAAAAATAATTTTGAGCTTCTAAAATAGAAATTCCCAAAACACCAGTAATAAAGTAGATTAACATTGTATTGAATCCAGAAAATAGATAAATTACTAATAGTAGTGTTATTGGAAGCATTGTATAGATAATCATAGGATTCCAATACGTGTTTTTGTTTTCAAATTTTAATCTTTGTGCTTCTAGTTTCCATGTTTTAAAATAGCCTCCTATTTGAGATTTTAACCCAAAAAAATAAAAATTATCTCCAACTTTCGCAGATGACAAGTCTTCTGGTGTTGCTACATCTCTGTGATGACCTCCATTATGATAAGGTATAAAGTGGTTTTGCATTGAGGTTGTTAATATAATATGTGCTAAAAACATTTTAAATGGTTTGTCTGTTTTATGACCTAATTCATGACCAACATTTATACCATTAACACCTAAAATTGTTCCCATCATAAGTACACTTGCAATAAGGTCTAAAAGAGATAAGTTGGGGTCAGATATGTGTACTAAAAAAGTGTACACAATAAAAAGATGTAAAAAAACTATTAAGTACAGTAATAGATCAAAGAATAAATCTTTACGTGCTAACTCTTTCTCTACTTTATTTAGATTATACGTGTTTTGTGGAAGAACATGCTCTATTATTGGTATTATTATATAAATTAAAAACAAGCCTAAATATGCATAAATACCTGTAGTATTAAATGTATAAAGCCCTAATAAAGGAATCACATAAGCTCCAAAATATTTTATTTTTCCCATAACACTGATTCTTTTTTAATTAATAAAACGAACTAATAGCTCAAACATAGTTCGTTTTTTATGATTAACAAAACAATAATCAAACTAAATGTATAATAATAGTATTATTTATAAATATATATATTATTTTTAATGATTATAAAATTTATAAATGGGCAGAAAATCGCATGTAAAACCACGTAAACCTATAACCAAAAAAGTAAATTTGTGGTTAGAAGAATTACTTATTCAATTACAGTATAAAGATTTAGAAAAACTAACGATAGACGATTTAGCAGAACTAGCAGAGAAAAGTAAATCTACCATCTATCAATATTTTAAAAGTAAAGAAGATGTTTTATTGGCTGTCTGCCAAACAAGAGTAGATTCCTTAACGGAGGTTATTTTAGAAACCCTTCAACAAAAACCAACCACAATTCAACTATATAAACGTTTGTTAGAAATACTTGCTAACGGAACTGCTGGCATATCAATTTCGTTTTTACAAACAATAAAGAAAAATTATCCAAAAGTTTGGTTAGTTATTGAAAAGTTTACAGATAATTTTATTGAAATTTTAAAAGAGCAATATAAAATAGGGATAACCGAAGGAGTTTTTAACGCGATCTCTATAGATTTGATGACTCATTTAGATAGAATATTTATAATGGAGGTTGTAACCAATCCTAAACTTTTTAATGATAAAGAATTTACAATTACTAACTTAATAAGCGATTATTTAAACTTAAGATTAGTCGGCTTATTAAAAAAGGCTTTTTAAGTTTTAAAGAATGAACTGAATAGAGGAAACTGACATTTTATATTTTTTTTCATTAAATTCCTAAAATAGTTTTTGCTATCATAAAGTAAATTAAAATCCCAAAAATATCATTACTCGTTGTAATAAAGGGCCCTGTTGCAATTGCAGGATCTACACCTCTTTTATTTAAAAACAAAGGCACAAAAGTTCCTATTAAACCGGCAACAATAATTACAATTACTAAAGAAGTTGAAATTGCCAAAGCTGTATTTATTTTTCCTTCATAAGCCCAAACAAAAACAAAAAGAAATAATGCAAGTATAACACCATTCAAAGCTGCTAAGAGCATTTCTTTAATTAAACGACTATTTATACTTCCTTTTACATCATCATTTGCTAAACCTTGCACAATAATTGCGGATGATTGTACACCAACATTACCCGCCATGGCAGCAATTAAAGGTGTAAAAAAGAATAACACTGCGTTTTCTGAAAAAGTATTTTCAAATAAACCCATAATTAAAAAAGCGCCAACACCACCCAACAAACCTAAAAACAACCAAGGCAAACGTGCTTTTGTTAAATCTAAAATACTATCATCAGAATCTACATCTTGAGTCAAACCAGCAGCCATTTGATAATCTTTTTCTGCCTCTTCTTTTAAGACATCAACAATATCATCAATAGTAATTCTACCAACTAAAACGTTATTATCATCCACAACAGGGATAGCTTCTAAATCGTATTTTGCCATAATTTTAGCAACCTCTTCATCGTCTTCATTAACATTAACAGCATCTACTTTTGATTTAGAAATGTCTGCAATTTTCTGATCAGATTTTGCAATAATTAAATCTTTTAAAGACAATCTACCGACCAATTTATCTTCTTTATCTACAACGTAGATAGAATGGACTCTAGTAACGTCTTTAGCTTGTCCTCTAATTCTTCGCATACAACCTGCAACCGTCCAAGTTTCATAGACTTTTACAAGTTCTTTTGCCATTAAACTACCTGCAGAATCGTCTTTATAAGATAATAACTCTTTAATATCTGCAGCTAACTCATCATCTTGTATTGCATTAATTACACGTTCTTGACGCTCCTCTGAAAGTTCCCCAATAATATCTGCAGCATCATCAGAATCCATTTCTGCAACCTCTTCTGCAATCTCTTTTTCGGATAAGTTTTCAAGAATTTTTTCACGAATATTTTCGTCTAATTCTGTTAAAATTTCAGACGTTTTTTCACTGTCTAAAAGTTTAATAATAAAAATAGCATCTTCAAAATCTAATTCTTCTAAAACTTCTGCAATATCTGCAAAATGGACCTCTTCAAATAAAGATGTTATTGCATTATCATTATTCGAACTAATAAGTTCTGATAGGTGATTTAGAAGTTCATCAGTGATTTCAAATGCCATGATCTGCTAATTTTTGTGTGAGTGAAATAAAAGATGAAACAGATAATTGTTCTGGACGTTTCGTAAATATAGGGTCTTCTTTTAATGAATCTGAAAGGTTAAACGATTTTAAACTCGAACGCAACATTTTTCTTCGTTGATTAAAAGCCGTTTTCACGACTCTAAAAAATAATTTTTCATCAACGGGTAATGTGTAATTTTCTTTTCTGGTAAACCGTATTACTCCTGAATCCACTTTTGGTGGGGGATTAAATACATTTGGTGGCACTGTAAATAGATATTCTACATCAAAAAAAGCTTGTGTTAAAACAGAAAGAATTCCGTAGACTTTACTACCTTCTTTTTCCGCAATTCTCATAGCCACCTCTTTTTGAAACATACCTGCAAATTCAGGGACAAATTCTCTGTGCTCAATGGCTTTAAAAACAATTTGAGTAGAAATATTATAGGGGAAATTACCAATAATTGCCACTTGTTCTTTGTTGAACATTTCTTGAATGTTTTTCTTTAAAAAATCTCCTTCAATAACTTCAAAATGCCTCTTTGTTGTATCAAGTTTAATGTGCTCTAAAGGAAATGTTTCATTCAAATACGCAACTGAGGCTCTATCTAATTCTATAGCAGTGATTTTAGCCTTTTTATCTAACAAGTATTTCGTTAAAACACCCATTCCTGGGCCAATTTCTAACACATGGTTGTATCCAGATCCTATTAAAGCATCTGCAATGTTTTTGGCAATACTTTCATCCGTTAAAAAATGTTGACCTAAATGTTTTTTTGCTTTTACAGACACCATGATATTTTTAAGACTTAATAACAAATGTACAGCTAAAAATTGGCATAACTTTTGATTTTTATAGAGTTTTAAAACTAACCTAATGCTAAGAAATTTAAGGATTCTTGCTGCTTTCAGCACAATCAACTTTAATACATTTACACAATTTGGAAAACGATATAATTTTAAATAAAGTGAAAAAACAAACAGTTTATCGTCTTGAAGAGGTAAATTAAAAAGGGATTCTAAAATAAAATAACCAACAGTTTCTTCTTATTTTATTCCTTCTCTTTAAATTGAAAGAATAGTATAGAAAGGGTTAATAAAGACACTAAAGCCATTTTTTTTTAATACTTACGAAAGGAATAGATTCACTTTAATTACTCATATTTTTTGGGTAAAACTCTTTTATTAATTTTAATTCTGTTCTAAAAGCTAACATTTTATCTCCAAATTTTTTGACGCTATCTGATCTGAATCTATCAGCATCTTCTTTATAATAATCGTTTAAATCTTCTCTTGTGTTTGCGCTATATTGTATCGAGTAAGTTTTCCCTCCCATTTCTTCTTCAACTAAAACCTCCGTAAGTTTTGCGGATGTGAATTTACCCGTATTTAAGATTGCTGTAATGTGAGATTCAATCCAATTTAACCACTCATTATGTGTGGAATCATCAATATTTATGGTTACGTTGTATATGTACATTTATCGTTTTTTTATTATGCAAGGTTTTAAAGACCTTGTCGATGTTGTTAGTTTATAGTATCTCCCCTTAATTCTCTAAATTTTTTTCTCGCTTCAACCAAGTAAATACTTGAAGAATGTTCAAAAACAATCTTCTGATAATACTCTTTTGCCTTTTCTATATCATTTAAATTGTAGTTATATAATTCTGCCATTTGATAATAAACATCATCGGTTAAAAACCCTTGATTATCTGCAGCAATTATTTTTTCTAAACTTAAAATTGCCTCCTCATATCTTTTTTGTTTGATACATAATTTTGCCTGAAAAAATAGTACATCATCATAAATTACTTCTCCAGGAACCAATCCGTTAACAAGAATATTTTTGGATGTAAATAGGTTTTCTAATTCGACTAAAGCTTCTTCATTTTTATTCTGATAAGATAACAATTCGGCTCTTGCCAATTGCTTTAAACCTGATGGAATAGAGTCTACAGGCTCATTGTCTGTGATTTTTAAAAATAAAGCGACAGCATCATTTGCAATGAGCTGTGTTGTTGAACCTTTTAGTATTTTTAGTTGTGCTTTTGCCCATGTAAAATCGCCTTTAAAGTAGCTTGTTTGGGCCACTTTAAAACGAGCTTGCTGCGCTAGTTCATGATTTTTTAATTGTGTTTGAATTTGAGAAAAATAAAGCAATGCTTTGTTGAATTTTTCTCTAAAAACTAACACATCTCCTAATTTTAATTTAATTCTAGCCTTGTCAAATTTTGTACGAGAAAAAGTCAATGCTTTTTCTAGAATAACATTCGCTTTTTGTGGTTTGTCTTCACTAAACGTTAAAAAATCAGCATATTCAACTTGTAATTTTATAGTGGCTGTATTAATTCCAAATTTATTGAATAACGATTGAAATAATTGCTCGGTTTTAGGATTTTTAGTAGCAACAGCAATTTTTGAGAGGTATAAGTTGGAGTCAATTTTTTCTTTGTTTAAAACAGATTTTTCGTTGATAAAATTAAAACATAATGTAGCCGCTTCATAGTTATTGTGCTCAAATGCAACACTACCTAAATTAAAAATAGCATTTAAATCGGAAGCATTTCTTTGGTACAATGCCTTCTCTTGAATGAGTGCTTTTTTGTATTCTTTTTGTTGTGCAAATAACCAGCTTAATAAGACGTTCCACTCGTCTTTTGGATTGCTTAAAGATTTTCTTAAAAGTGTTTTTCTAAACAGAATATTGGTTTCATTTTCTGAATCATCCGTAATATATTTGCTTGTATATCTTTGAATTAAGTTTAAATAATTTTGGTTCTTATCAACCATATCTATATACGATTCAAACATCTTTTTGAATGCTCCTTTTTCACCATAAATTTGAGCTATTTGAAAATTATAGTTTGCATTTGGGTTTCCTTGCATTGCTTTCTCATAGGCAAAAATCGCATTGTCTAGTAAATTATACTCTTTAAAAAGTCGCCCAATTAGTCCCCCATAAGTAGTATTTTTATTTAAAGAATTTATGGCTTTTTGGTAATTTGTATTTGCTAATTCTTGTTGTTGTTGCCGTTGATAATTGTATCCTAAAAAAACAAATAAATAAGTATGGGATGCATTTTTTTTGATTCTTTTTTGAAGTAAGCTTTCTACCGTTTTAAAATCGTCTGTTTGTTGGTAGCAAGAAATTAACCGGTTTAAGAAAGTATTATTAAATTCACTTTTATTATACAATTTCTTATAAATCTGAGTTGCTTTTTCATATTCCCCTTGTCTAAAATAAGTTTCAGCTAAGAAAAAATCGTTCTGAACTGAATCTTGGGCAACTAAAAGGTTGCTCATTAAAAGAAAAATAATAACTAAAAAGTACTTCATAATTTCAAAGATAATCAACCTAAATGTTAAAATTTTATTAAACCAATCTATTTTTGAAAGTTCTCTTGTAACATTTTGGCACGGAAGTTGTCTACACTGTAAAACAACGAATCAAAATAAAATTATGAGAGATCTAACCAATAAATACGAAAACGCTAAATACAATTCAATGGAGTTTATGAAAAACGGCCAAATTAGTGCCTATTTCGATGCTCTTTTAGAGATGAATAAGTATAAAAGATTAATGATTGCTATTGTAGCTAATTAATTTTAATTTGTAGTTTTCAATAACGAGTTAAAAACTTACTGGAAATTGCAACTGAATATTAGTTTATGATATCAAACCCACAATAAGGAACTAATGCATCTGGTATTTTAATTCCTTCTGCTGTTTGATAATTTTCTAAAATACCGGCTAAAACACGAGGTAAAGCTAAAGAACTTCCGTTTAAGGTATGGGCTAACTCGCTTTTACCATCCTTGTTTTTAAAACGAAGTTTCAATCTATTTGCTTGAAAAGTTTCAAAGTTTGATGCAGAACTAATTTCTAACCACCTATCTTGAGCCGTAGAAAACAACTCAAAATCGAATGTTAAAGCAGCCGTGAATCCTGTGTCACCTCCGCACAAACGTAAAATTCTATACGGTAATTTTAATTCACGTAAAATATCTTTTATGTGCTCTACCATTCCGTTTAAAGCTTGGTAAGAATTGTTTGGGTGTTCTATTCGTACGATTTCAACTTTATCAAACTGATGTAATCTATTTAAACCACGAACATGCGCTCCATAACTTCCAGCTTCACGTCTAAAACAAGGTGTATAGCCTGTAAGTGTAATTGGAAAATTTGATTCTAGCACTAAATTTCCACGAAACATATTTGTAATTGGCACTTCTGCAGTAGGTATTAAGTACAAATCGTCTACAGTAGAATGATACATTTGTCCTTCTTTATCAGGTAATTGCCCTGTTGCTGTTGCAGATTCTGCATTTACCAAATGCGGAACTTGAACTTCTGTATACCCTGCTTTTGTGTTTTTATCTAGAAAATAATTAATTAATGCACGTTGTAACCTTGCTCCTTTTCCTTTGTAAACAGGAAACCCAGCACCAGCAATTTTAGTACCTAATTCAAAATCAATAATGTCGTATTTTTTTGCCAATTCCCAATGAGGAAGAGAATTTTCTCCTAAATCAGGAATATTTCCTTCACTAAAAATATTCTCATTATCTTCTTCTGATTTTCCTGCTTTTACACTTTCATGAGGCACATTTGGAATCTGATATAGAAGCGTTTGAAGTTCATCAGCAATCGCATTTGATTTTTCAGAAAGTTCTTTCGATTTTTCTTTTAACTGAACGGTTCTTTCTTTTAAAATATTTGCTTTCTGTATTTCTCCAGATTTAAAAAAGTTTCCAATTTCTTTAGAGATTTTATTAGATTCAGCTAAAGTATTGTCTAATTGAACCTGTGTTTTTCTACGATTTTCGTCAGCAGATAAAACGTGTTCAATAATAGACTCAGCATTTGCGAAATTACGTTTTGCTAATCCTGCTAAAACAGTTTCTTTGTTTTCTCTAATAAAGTGTACTTGTAACATTTTTGCATGTTTTATAAGCCACAAATATACAGCAAGATTAAGACTTTACCAATGTAGATTTAGAGATTGTTTTTGAGATAATCTCTTGCCGTTTCTTCGTCTTTCTTTAGTTGAGAAACTAAAGAATCAATACCATCAAATTTTTGCTCATCTCTTAAAAAATAAATAAGTTCAATGGTTAAGTTCTGATGATACAAATCTTGGTTGAAATCGAAGAAATGAACTTCTATAGTTTGATGATTACCATTTACGGTGGGTCTATTTCCAATATTCATCATTCCAAAAACTATTTTTTTATGAATAGTTGACTTTACAACGTAAACCCCATTTTTAGGTATTAATTTATAGGTTTCTTTAATATCTATATTTGCAGTTGGATATCCAATTGTTCCGCCTAATTTTTTACCGTTTACAACAGTACCGTTTAGCATAAAACTATACCCTAAATAATTGTTTGCGGTTTTTAGATTTCCAGCTACTAAAGCGCGTCTAACTTTTGTAGAACTCACGGAAACAGTGTCTATATCTTGAGCAGGAATTTCTTCTACTTTAAAATTATATACGTGGCTATATTCTGTGAGTTGGGTAATGTTTCCTTCTCTGTTTTTTCCAAAATGATGATCATAGCCAATAATTAATTTAGAAATATTTAGTTGATTCACTAAAACATCTCGAACAAATTCTAGTGCCGACATCCTAGAAAATTCCTTACTAAAAGGATGAATAATTAAATAATCTAAACCTGTTTTCTCGAGTAAAACGGCTCTTTCTTCAATTGTATTAATTAATTTTAAAGAAGCGTCTTTTTGTAATACCATTCTCGGGTGAGGGAAAAAAGTTAGGACTACTGATTTTTTATTGGCTTTTTTAGCTTCTTTAACTAGTTTTTCAATAATTTTTTGATGCCCAAAATGAACACCATCAAAAGTGCCAATGGTAACATAAGTTTCATCTCTAACAGAAAAGTTTGAAGTATTTTGGACTATTTTCAAAAAAAAGAAATTTTGTAAAGTACAAATGTACAATAACTGTAATTGAAAATTAAAATAAAAGTGTTTCCATTTACAGACCTTATTATTTATTAAAAAAAGTCCGCATTATTCACAAAATGATAAAATTTTCACAGATATATTCATAAATTGAAAAAAAATTGTATTTTGCATCTAAGTTAACAAATAATTCAAATTATGATAAAAAAGATTTTACTTATTGCATTTATAGCTTTTAGTGGCTTAGCAATGGTAGCTCAAACTACTATTACAGGTACAGTTAAAGATGCTAAAACAGGAGACCTACTTCCTGGGGCAAATATTAAAATTTCTAGAAAAGCTGTTGGAACGAACACTGACTTTGATGGGAATTTTGTGTTAAAAGTAGCTGACACCCCACCTTTTACTTTAGAAATTTCTATGTTAGGTTTTAAAACTGAATCGGTAGAAATCACGAAGAACAATCAAAAAGTTGAGGTTAATTTAACTGAAAATGAAACTTCTTTAGATGAGATTGTTGTTTCTGCTTCTAGAACCCCAGAACGTATTATGGAATCCCCGGTTACCATAGAAAGAATGGATTCTAGAGCAATTAAAAACACATCTGCTCCCTCTTTTTATGATGGTTTAGAAAATTTAAAAGGTGTAGACGTCAATACAAATAGTTTAACGTTTAAATCTGTAAACACTCGTGGTTTTGCAACGTTTGCTAACACTCGTTTTATGCAATTGGTAGATGGTATGGATAATTCATCACCAGCATTAAATTTTGCTTTAGGAAATTTACTAGGAATGTCTGAATTGGACGTAAAAACAGTAGAGTTATTACCAGGAGCATCTTCTGCATTATATGGTGCAAATGCTTTTAATGGTATTATGTTTATGACAAGTAAAAGTGCTTTTGATGATCAAGGAATAAGCGTTTCTCTTAAAGGAGGTATTACGAGTCAAGATGCTGCTGGAGATAATGAATACAAAGATTTTAACATTAGAATAGCGCGCGCATTTTCTGATAAATTTGCAGCCAAAGCAACCTTATCATATTTAGACGGTACAGAATGGTATGCTACAGATTACAGAAACACTGCTAATGGAGAATATACCGCTGGAGATAGAGACTCTGACAGAAACTATGATGGATTAAATATTTATGGAGATGAAGTTTCTACAAATATTAGAGGGGTTGCACAAACTTTAGAAGGCTTAGGTCTTATTCCTGGAGGAGCTTCTGCACTTATACCAAGTGAAAACATTAGTAGAACAGGGTATGATGAAAAAGATTTAATGACATATGAAGCTAGAAGTGTGAAATTTGGTACTTCTTTAAACTATCGTCCTTTTGGAAATGACCGTTTAGAAATTATATGGAATTCTAAATTTGGTGTTGGTAACACAATCTACCAAGGTGTAAATAGATACAATATTAAAGACTTTTTTATGGAGCAACATAAACTAGAAATTAAAGGGAAAAACTTCTTTGTTAGAGGATATATGACAAATGAAGACGCAGGTAATTCTTTTGATACACGTTTTGCTGCCATTAATATTAACAGAGCATGGAAAGACGATAGCACTTGGTTTGGACAATACACAGGTGCTTATTTACAAGGAACATTAGGAGGTTTAACTTCAGATCAGGCGCACGCTCTTGCAAGACAAACAGCAGAAACTGGTAGATTATTACCAGGAACAGCAGGTTTTCAAGAAGCTTTTGATACTGTAACTTCAGATCCAGACTTGGTAACAGGTTCTAAATTTCAAGATGCAACAAAATACTATCATGCAGATGCAAATTATAATTTTCAAGATTATATAGATTGGGCAGAAATTCAAGTTGGTGCGTCTTACAGATTGTACTCTTTAAATTCTAATGGAAGTATATTTACTGATTATGACGGTCCTATAGAGTATAATGAGTATGGGGTTTATTCACAGTTACAAAAGAAATTTTTAGAAGACGATCGTTTAAAATTTACTGCATCTATACGTTATGATAAAGCACAAAATTTTGACGGAAACTTTTCTCCAAGAATATCTTTAGCATATGCAGCAGGAGAAGATAAAAATCAAAACTTTAGAGCTTCTTTTCAAACAGGATTTAGAAATCCAACAACACAAGATCAATATATTGGTTTAAATGCAGGTAGAGCGTTTTTAGTAGGATCTGCACCTGATAACTTAGACAGGTATTTAACATCTCCTTTATCTGTTAGTGGAGCGGGTCAGAACTTTACAGGTTCGCCAACAATATCGCTTTCAGGAAGAGCGGCTTATGAAAATTCATTTTCGTTATCTTCAGTATTAGCTGGAGCTCCAACAAAATCGAATGTGTCTTTAGTAGCGCCAGAAAAAGTAACTGCTTATGAAATAGGGTATAGAGGGCTTTTAAATGCAGGAGAACAAAGATTTACTGTAGATTTAAGCGTGTACTATAATAGTTACGAAGATTTTATTTCTGGTAAAAACGTTGCTGTTCCATTTTATGGACAAGCAGATTTATCTGACACAGCACCGATTGGTCCTGGAGGAGCTCAAATTCCTATTGCTTTAGCAGCTTTAGGCGGTGGAGATTTTACTGTTTTTCAAACATATACTAATTCTGCAGCAGACATCAGTTCTTACGGAGCAACAATTGGTTTAAACACATCAGTTTTTGATGGCTTTAATTTAGGGTTAAATTATACATATGCTAAGTTTGATTTTGATCAATCTTCTGATCCAGATTTTGAAGCAGGTTTTAATACACCAGAACACAAAGTTAAATTACAATTTGGGAAAACTGAATTATTCAAAAACTTTGGTTTTAACGTAAATGTAAGATGGCAAGATGAATATTTATGGGAATCTAGTTTCTTAGATGCAACTATAGGAGCAAGAACAGTTGTTGATGCTCAAATAAATTATAGAATTCCTAATACCAAATCTGTGATAAAATTAGGTGGTGCAAACTTAATGGGGCAAGAATACTTAAGTGCGCCAGGAGTCGGTGCAATAGGGTCTCAATATTACCTTTCTTGGACAATTAATAACTAATAAAAAAAATAAAACATTTTATGAATACATATAAATATTTAGGATTGTTTCTTTTATCATTAAGCATTGTTTCTTGTGATGTTAATAATGAATTAGACGCAATTCCCGCAGAAGTAGAAGCAGTAGTTGCATTGGATACAAATGGTTTAGATCTTTCTAAATACATTTCAATTGGTGCTTCGTTTACAGCAGGTTATACAGATGGAGCAATGTTTATCGCAGCTCAAGAAAATTCTTTTCCAAATATTTTGGCTTCAAAATTCGGAACAGAATTTAATCAGCCTTTAATGGCTGATAATATTGGAGGATTGGTTTACGGAGGAACAGCAGTTCAGCCACCAAGATTTTATTTTAATGGTGCTGGTCCAGCTAGGTTAGATGCTTTACCAACAACCGAGTTAACAACTGTTCTTGCAGGACCTTTTAATAATTTTGGTGCTCCTGGAGCAAAAAGTTTTCATTTAGGAGTTGCTGGTTATGGACAATTAAATCCTTATTTTGGTAGAATGGCATCTAGTCCTGGAGCGTCTGTTATGGGTGATGCATTAGCTCAAAGCCCAACGTTTTTTACTTTATCAGAAATTGGTGGGAATGATGTTTTAGGTTATGCGCTTTCTGGAGGTTCAGGAGTAGATCAAACAGGTAACTACAACCCAGCTACTTATGGAGGTTCAGATATTACAGATCCTAATGTTTTTGCATCAGTTTTTAGCGGTATGGTTACTGCTTTAACGGCAAATGGAGCAAAAGGAGTTGTAGCAAATGTGCCTTACATTACAGATTTAGCAAACTTTACGACGGTACCTTATAACCCAGTACCGTTAGATGCAGCTACAGCTGGAGCAGTAAATGGAGCATATGCACCTTATAATGGCGGAATTCAACAAGCTTTTGGTTTTTTGGTTGCTTACACGCCGATGACTCAAGAAATGGCTGACGCTGAAATAGCTAAAAGAACAATTAATTTTTCTGAAGGACAAAATGCGGTTGTTATTGTGGATGAAGATTTAACAGATTTAGAAGCTTTAAACCCTGCATTTGCTGGATTAAAGCAATACAGACATGCAACTTCTGATGATTTATTATTATTAGCGAGTTCTACCGTTATTGGTACAACAGTTGGAGGTAACCCACAATTAATTAACGGAGTAACAGTGCCTTTAGCTGATAATTGGGTTTTAACACCACAAGAACAGGCTTCTATAATGATGGCTACTGATGCTTATAACACAACTATAGCTGCGGTTGCAAGTTCAAACCCAAATGTTGCTTTAGTAGATTTTAAAGGTGTTTTAACAGAAGCCTCTACCGGTATTATGTTTGATAATTATACGATGAATACTAGCTTAGTAACAGGAGGGTTAGTGAGTTTAGATGGAGTTCATTTAACAGCTAGAGGATATGCTTTAATGGCAAACAAAATGTTAGCAGCAATTGATGCAGAATTTGGTTCTAATTTTACTTTAGCTACTGATGGCTTAGCTAAAGCAGGAGATTATCCTACAAACTATTCTCCAGCATTGAGATAGTCTTTTAAGATTTTAAGTAATAAAAAAGGTTGAGAATAATTCTCAACCTTTTTTATTTTAAATATTTATGATGTTTTATGAAAGCATCATTTGTGCTCTTTTAATACCTGCTACCAAAATATCAATTTCTTCTTTTGTATTGTAAAAAGAAAAGGAAGCTCTTACGGTTCCTGGAATTTTATAAAAGTCCATAATAGGCTGTGCACAATGATGACCTGTTCTTACAGCAATGCCTAATTTGTCTAAAATTGCACCCATATCGTAGGGATGAATTCCTTTAATATTAAAAGAAATTACAGCTGTTTTTTTACCTGTAGTTCCGTAAATTCTAAGACCCTCAATTTTTAAAAGTTCTTGTGTTCCGTATTTTAAAAGTTCGTCTTCATAGGAAGCAATGTTTTCAAAACCTACAGTGTTCATATAATCTAAGGCTACTCCAAAAGCAATTCCTCCACAAATATTTGGAGTTCCAGCTTCAAATTTATGAGGCAAACCAGCATAGGTTGTTTTTTTAAAAGATACAGTAGCTATCATTTCTCCACCACCTTGATAAGGAGGTAGTTTTTCTAACCATTCTTGCTTTCCATATAAGAAACCAACACCTGTTGGTCCACATAATTTATGAGCAGAAGCCACATAGAAGTCGGCATTTAATTTTTGCACATCAGGTTTTATATGTGGTGTTGCCTGTGCTCCATCAATTAAAACAGCAGCACCAATTTTATGTGCAGCATCAATAATTTCTTCTATTGGGTTTAAGGTTCCTAATGCATTAGAAACATGATTGCAAAAAACTAATTTTGTTTTTTTATTTAAAAGTTGGTGATATGTTTCCATATCTAAAGAACCTTCTTCAGTCATTGGAATCACTTTTAAAATAGCGCCTGTTTTTTCGCACAACATTTGCCAAGGAACAATATTTGAATGATGTTCTAAAGCGGATACAATAAGCTCGTCACCTTTGTTTAAAAGGGATGTAAACCCAGATGCAACAATGTTTATACTATGTGTAGTACCAGCTGTTAAAATTATTTCATATGCTTCTTTTGCATTAAAGTGCTGTTGAATTTTAATACGTGCTCCTTCATATTTATCAGTTGCTTCTTGACTTAACGTGTGCACACCTCTATGAATATTTGAATTGTAATTACTATAATAGTCTACAATAGCATCAATAACGATTTGTGGTGTTTGTGAAGTGGCAGCATTATCAAAATAGACCAAAGGTTTTCCGTGAACAGTTCTTTTAAGAATGGGGAAATCTTCTCGAATTTTATCAACATTAAACATAAAAATGATTTTAAGATACAAAGATAAACCTTGCATTTTTAAAGTTGTAAAAAAGTCAATATGAATTTCTTATTTTTACATCATTAAATATGATAAATTAATGAAAAAGTTAAAAATATTTCTATTAATATTATTGGCTATTATTATAGTTGCAGTTATTTATAATTATCCAAAACTTAATATTATAGCTGGTTATTCTGCAAAAAGTACAGCTTCTTCTGTTTTTCTTGCAAATAGAACTCTTGAATTTACAAATAAAACCGACACTAATTTTTCTCCGATATATTTAGCTAGTGATGAGGTTAATACGGATAAAAAACTTACCACTTCCAGTGTTTTAGGTTTATTAACTAGAAAAGCGTTTTACAGAGATGGTTTAGGAAGTGTTCTAGCTTTAAGGGATGATGATATAAATAAAAAACATATAGTACCAAAAAGAGAATTAGCGAATAATTCAACTCCTTTTCCTTACGGAAATGCACCACAAAAAGACACACTTTTTAACAATATAGATTATTCAAAATTAAACGAAACCTTAGAGGTTTTGTTTGATTCTGTAAATCAAACTAGAGCGGCAGTTGTGGTATATAAAAATCAAATCATAGCAGAACACTATGCAGATGGATTTAATCAGGATTCAAAAATTTTAGGCTGGTCTATGACTAAAAGTATTGTAAGTACTTTGTTTGGTGTTTTAGAATATCAAAATAAAATAAATGTATTTGATAAAGCGCCTTTTGTCGAATGGGAAAATGACGAAAGAAAAGAAATTACCATTCATAATTTACTGCAAATGAACACTGGTTTAGAATGGGATGAAGATTATAATACCCTTTCTGATGTTTCTAAGATGTTGTTTTTAGAGAGAGATATGACTAAAAGTCAAATTAATAAGCCATTGGTTGGTAAGCCTAACGAAGCTTGGTATTATTCATCAGGAACTACAAATTTGCTGTCAGGTATTTTACGTCAACAATTTAAAACACATCAAGAATATTTAGATTTTTGGTATGTAGATTTAATTGATAAAATCGGGATGAATTCTATGATTGTAGAAACAGATTTGGCAGGTAATTATGTAGGCTCTTCTTATGGATGGGCTACTGCTAGGGATTGGTCTAAATTAGGTTTGTTGTATTTACATAATGGAAATTGGAATGGAGAAAAGTTGTTTACGAAAGAATGGGTGAAATACGCTACGACACCAACTCCAACTTCAAAAGGTTGGTATGGTGCCCAGATTTGGTTAAATGCCGGAAAAAGATATCCTAACACACCAAAAAACATGTATTCTTTTAATGGATATCAAGGTCAGAATGTATATGTTTTGCCAGATCAAGACTTAGTAGTTGTAAGAATGGGGCTAACTAAAAATGCAGATGTTGATGCTCTTTTAAATGGAATTATTAAAAGCATTAAATAATACGACTTAAAATAAAAATATTAAGATTTAATAATCAGATAACTAACTAATCTTTTTCTTTAATTAAGCTTAAAAATATAGCTACAATTCCGAATCCAATTGTAATATAAGAAATGCTGTTGTTTTGTATTTTTACTAAATCTAGACTTACTTTAGAAATTTCTGTTTTAGGTATAATCATTGTGCAAATCCCGTAGATTAGTAAAATAATTCCGGCAATTAGTAATACCGTTTTAACCGTTCTGTTCATCCCTTTAATTTTTATTAAAGTTACAAAAAAACCACGCAAATTGCGTGGTTTATATATTATCTAAAATTTGATTCTAATAGTTACAAATCGAAACCAATATTTACACCTAATTTATCCGCAATTAATTTGGTAATTCTAGATTTTACTTCTGGTATTTTCACACTTTCTAAAACCGTGTTTGCAAAAGCATACATTAATAAAGCTTTTCCTTCTTTTTCTGGAATTCCACGTTGTTGCATGTAAAATAATGCATCATTATCAAGTTGTCCAATAGTACATCCATGAGAACATTTTACATCATCAGCAAAAATTTCTAGTTGAGGTTTTGCATTTATTGTAGCTCTATCACTAATTAAAACATTATTGTTTTTTTGATACGCATTGGTTTTTTGAGCTTCTTTATCTACAATTACTTTTCCATTAAACACACCTGTAGAACGCTCGTCAAAAATTCCTTTATAATCTTGATGACTCTCACAATTTGGTTCTATATGATGTACTAAAGTATGATGATCTACATGTTGTTTACCTTCAATAATGGTAATTCCTTTTAAAATAGAGTCGATGTGCTCTCCTCTTTGATAAAAGTTTAAATTGTTTCTAGTGATGTTTCCTCCGAAAGAAAAAGTATGGACAGAAACAATACTATTTGATTTTTGTTCGATATAAGAATTATCTACCAATGAAGCATTTTTGTCATCGTTCTGAATCTTATAAATATCTATAGTAGCATCTTTTGCTGCAAAAACCTCAGTGACCGAATTTGTTAAAACAGAGTTTGAAGTTAAACTTTGGTGGCGTTCTATAATCTGAACATGAGCATTTTGCTCAACTACGATTAAGTTTCTTGGTTGCAACATTGTTGCAGCTTCAGAACCTGTCGTAAAATTGATAATCTGAATCGGCTTCTCTACTTCGATATTTCTAGGAATGTAGATGTATGCTCCTTCGTTTGCAAAAGCAGTATTTAAAGACGTTAAATTGTCTTTTTTAGCGATCTTATTGAAGTAATTTTCAATAACAGCTTTGTATTTTGGTTTTATTAATGCAGCAGACATTAAGCAAACATCAAAAGTATCATGGGTGCTTTCAGAAAGGAAAGAACTATATCTACCGTCAATAAAAACAAGCTTATATGTGTCTATATCGTGTATAAAATACTTTTGTACATCAGATAATTGAATCCCATTATCCTTGTTTGGAAAAATGCTATAATCCTGCTTTAAAACTGAGTTTAAAGAAGTGTACTTCCAATCTTCCAGCTTCTTAGTAGGAAAACCTAAATCTTCAAAATTTTGAAACGCTTTTGAACGAATTTCATGAATATCTGAATTCGTATCTACATCGTTTTCAAATGCTACGTATGATGATAATAATTTATCTTTTAATTCCATTTACTTTCGTTTTAAAGTTGAAAGTTTTTAAGGTTTTTAAAGTTTCGTTTTACGATACTTTATTACCTATCCAACTTTTTATACTTTTTACTTTTAAACTTTTTTACTGAACAAGTTCTTGCTTAATCCAATCATACCCTTTTGCCTCTAATTCTAAAGCCAAAGAAGCATCACCTGTTTTTACGATTTTTCCGTCGTATAAAACGTGTACAAAATCAGGAACTATATATTCTAATAAACGTTGATAATGGGTTATTACAATAACCGCATTGTCTTTAGACTTTAACTTGTTTACACCGTTTGCCACAATTCTTAAAGCATCAATATCTAAACCAGAATCAGTTTCATCTAAGATGGCTAATTTTGGCTCTAACATTGCCATTTGAAAAATTTCGTTACGTTTTTTCTCTCCTCCAGAAAACCCCTCGTTTAAAGAACGAGATAAAAATTTACGGTCTATTTCTAATAATTCTGATTTTTCACGAATCATTTTTAACATGTCTTTTGCAGGCATGTCTTCTAAACCTTTTGCTTTACGAGTTTCGTTGATAGCGGTTTTTATAAAGTTAGTTACAGAAACCCCAGGAATTTCTACAGGATACTGAAATGATAAAAACACACCATTATGCGCTCTTTCTTCAGGTGCTAACTCACTAATGTCCTCACCATTTAATTCAATTATTCCGTCAGTAACTTCATACTCATCTTTACCTGCGACAATGTTTGCTAATGTGCTTTTTCCTGCTCCATTTGGCCCCATTATTGCATGTACTTCGCCTGCTTTAACTTCTAAATTCAATCCTTTTAAAATCGACTTATCTTCTATTGAAGCGTGTAAATTGTTAATTTTTAACATGATATAAATATCTTATTTTTTTAATAATTTTTGTAATTTTCAAGTGTTTCCAAAGTAATTATAGAACGCTCTATTTAACCGACTGAACCCTCTAAACTAATTTCCAATAATTTTTGAGCCTCTACAGCAAATTCCATTGGTAATTTATTTAAAACCTCTTTACTAAAACCGTTTACGATTAGTGCGATTGCTTTTTCAGTATCAATTCCACGTTGATTACAGTAAAATAATTGCTCTTCACCAATTTTACTCGTAGTTGCTTCATGTTCTACTTGTGCTGATTTATTTTTAACTTCTATGTATGGAAACGTATGTGCTCCACAATCATTTCCCATTAATAAAGAATCACACTGTGAAAAATTACGAGCGTTTTCTGCTCTCGCATTTATTTGGACCAAACCTCTATACGAATTTTGAGATTTACCTGCAGATATTCCTTTAGAAATAATAGTAGATTTGGTGTTTTTCCCCAAATGAATCATTTTTGTTCCTGTATCTGCCTGCTGATGATTATTTGTTACTGCAATCGAGTAAAATTCACCAATAGAATTGTTTCCTTTTAAAATACAACTTGGGTATTTCCAAGTTATTGCAGAGCCTGTTTCTACTTGAGTCCAAGAAATTTTTGCATTCGTTTCACACAAACCACGTTTGGTTACAAAATTATAAACCCCACCTTTTCCTTCTTTGTTTCCAGGATACCAATTTTGCACCGTAGAATATTTAATTTCTGCATCATCCATTGCGATAAGTTCTACAACTGCCGCATGTAACTGATTTTCATCTCTACTTGGCGCTGTACAGCCCTCTAAATAAGAAACATAGCTGTCTTTATCTGCGACAACAAGTGTTCTTTCAAACTGTCCTGTTCCACCTTCATTAATTCTAAAATAGGTAGATAATTCCATCGGACAACGAACGCCTTTAGGTATATAACAGAAAGAACCATCAGAAAAAACCGCTGAATTTAATGCAGCATAGAAATTATCAGTTGTTGGCACAACCGTTCCTAAATATTTTCGAACTAATTCTGGATGTTCTTGGATTGCTTCAGAAATTGGCATAAAGATAATACCCTTTTCACCTAACGTTTTCTTAAAAGTAGTTGCTACAGAAACAGAATCTATTACAATATCAACAGCAACATTAGCTAGCTTTTTTTGTTCATCTACAGAAATCCCTAAACGCTTAAACGTATCTAGTAATTCCGGATCTACTTCATCCAAGGAATTTAATTTTGGTTTTGCTTTTGGTGCTGAGTAATAGGCGATATCTTGAAATTTTGGCTTTGTGTAATTCACATTTGCCCATTCTGGCTCGTCCATTTTTTCCCAAACACG
>CEST01006442.1_pt1 | contig 28282 bp, 24 predicted proteins | sample 326921 | NCBI WGS metagenome assembly CEST01 (sample SAMEA2621509, study PRJEB7988) | marine metagenome | biome: marine biome (ENVO:00000447); feature: surface water layer (ENVO:00002042); material: "saline water (ENVO:00002010), including plankton (ENVO:xxxxxxxx)" | depth 5 m
GTAGCTGCAGACGAAGTATTAGCAGACTTAGGAATAGAAGATCCAGTACTAGACATAGCAAAAGGGCTTTCTGCAGAAGCATTAACAGATGAATACTTTGTAGACCGTAAACTATATCCTAATGTAGATTTCTATTCGGGTATTATTTACAGAGCCATGGGTATTCCTGTTGAAATGTTTACCGTGATGTTTGCCTTAGGTAGATTGCCAGGATGGATTTCTCAATGGAAAGAAATGCGTATGCGTAAGGAGCCTATTGGTCGTCCAAGACAAATTTACACTGGTGAAAATCATAGAGAATTTAAAGAACTATCGAAGCGTTAATAAACATAACTTACACCTTATATAAAAGCCCAAAATCAAGATACTTGTGTTTGGGCTTTTTCTTTTAAAAAACAAGGTTTCATATTTTGCCATTCATACTTTAAAATTATATTTGTTGCTATGATACACTTAAACGTTACTAATGAATTTTCAAGGCTTCGGGCTGTTGTTTTAGGAACTGCAAAGAGTAATGGACCAGCTCCTACTTTAGAAGAAGCATATGACCCAAAATCTGTAGCGCATATCAAAGCAGGGACCTATCCTAAAAATGAGGATATGATTACTGAAATGGAAGCTTTTGCTGCTGTTCTAGAAAAACATGATGTAACCGTGTATCGACCTAGCCAGATTAAGGAATATAACCAAATATTTTCTCGTGATATTGCTTTCGTGATCGAAAACAAATTCATTAAAGCTAATATCTTACCAAACAGAGCTCGTGAGATAGATGCCATACAGTATGTTATGGATCAGGTAGAACCAAATAATATTGTACAATTCCCTGAAGACACTCATGTAGAGGGTGGCGATGTAATGCCTTATGGCGATTATATATTTGTAGGCACGTATTATGGAGATGATTATTCAAACTTTATTACAGCACGCACCAACATGAAAGCTGTAGTAGCATTGCAAAAACTATTTCCTAAAAAGACAGTAAAACCTTTCAATCTTAAAAAATCAAATACAGTAGCACAGGATAATGCGCTTCATTTAGATTGTTGCTTCCAGCCTCTTGGTCATGGCAGGTGTATTATTCATAAAGAGGGCTTTTTGCTACAAGAAGAATACCAGTGGTTGGTCGCTTTTTTTGGCCCAGAGAATTGCTTCCATATAGACAAGAAAGAAATGTATCACATGAATAGCAATATCTTTAGTATTAGTGAAGATGTGATTGTTTCAGAAAAAAACTTTAGCCGCCTTAACTCTTGGCTTCGATTAAAAGGGTATACGGTAGAAGAGCTTGGGTACGGAGAAATCGCAAAGCAAGAAGGCTTGTTGCGCTGCTCTACAATGCCATTAATACGTGACTAATTAGTCTTGCACAAATTTAATACCTCCAGAGACCATAAAGTAAGACAGAGAACTGCTTCTTTCATAATAACTTCCCTTTATGTTTATGCTTTTTATGCCAAATCCAAGTAAGTTTACTTTGGTAAGAATGTCTGTGTATGAAACTCCAAAACCAAATTGGTTGGCGCTAAATCTCGATAAGTCATAATCGCTTGTGTAAAACTCATCTGTAGAAAGTGCTTGGTTGGCTTTGTAGAAATAATCTGCTTTGGTTTGATTATAGTATCTATAAGAAGGATATAGTGTAAACATATCACCTATTTTAATAGGCGCTTCTAGACTTGCTGTGTATGATGTGATGCCCCAATTATCTGTGTAGTACCTCAGGTAAGATCTCAACACAAAGACTTCATTAAGGTAATAGTTTAGCCTCCCACCAACAGCAATTTTAAACCTAGTGCTTGGTAGGCGTTCTATGTCATCTGCAAATTGAAATCCATTACCTACTATAATATCATCCTTATCTGCAAAATAAACTCTTTGAAAAGGTGTAGATAATAAGCCTTCTTGTTGCACCAAGTCTAAGGAGAGTGACCCTTGCGCTCTTTTTGATAGAATTTGAGAAACCCCAAACCCAAGAGCGTAAGAGTTTCTTTTATCAGTAGGCAGTCCGTTCAGTGCAAATACTTCAGGTACATCTTCATCGAAATAATCACGTATTTCTTCAGGGTAGATTAACTTCCATTGGTCAAAATATACATTCCCGCTAATAGATACTTCAGTGTTTTTTTTATTGAAAAGATGCGTATAATTTCCAGCAAGACCAATTGAGAAATAATCATACTCTTTTGATACAGAGATGTTAGCGCCCCAAATGTTATTTCTATCATCACTACTGTGGCTGTATGCTATCACACCGTTTACCCATTCATCGCTCCCAGAGGCTCCAGAAGAGGCTACAAAAGGATCTGCTGCTTGACCTACACTGTCAAAAGCATCTACATTACTCGAAGAAGCAGAGGTGTAGGCGCTTACATTAGCGTCTATTTTTAAAATATCATCATCATTTAAAGGTATGGAAACAACAATGCTAGAGACTCTGTCTGTTAGTTCTTCTGTTCCAATCCCGCCGGTTACCGCTGCGTTATTTCCATCTTGGCTATAATAGCTAGCAAGAAAATCTATTTCTACCGTTTCTAACACCCTTTTTTTATAACTAGGAATTGTGTCTTGTCCATAAGCTAGTAGTGCCGTAGCGCATAGTATAAAAGTAAGTGTCTTTTTCAAGGATTTAGTTATTTTATTATTTACAATAGCTGTTTTTAGTTGCATCCGCAACCACCGCCAGTTTTACCGCCATTAGCACCAGAGGCTGCTTCTCTGTATGCTTGTGCATTAGTTTCAAAACGTTTAATGGCTTTATCACCCAAAGCCATGTCTGGGTCATTGATGTTTACTTTTTCATATTCTTTCACAACTGCGCAAGAAGATAAAAACCCAAGGGCTATAGCGAGTATCAATATTTTTTTCATTGTTGTGTGTTTAAGGTAATGTTCTTTGAGGTTTTAATACTACCAGTGTCTGTAATGATGATACATTCAACTCCATTTAATTGGTTAATCCTGTCTAATCCGGCCTGCACTCCCATTACAAATACAGAAGTAGCTAAAGCATCTGCTAACTCTGCCTGCGCAGCAAAAACGGTAACGCTTATAATACCAAAGGCAGGATATCCACTTCTAGGATCAATGATGTGCGAAAATCTTACATTATTAAAAGTAACAAATTTTTCATAATTACCACTAGTAACAACTGCTCCTTTAATTGGTAAGACAGCAAATGCTTTATTTTTATTGAGTGGATTTGTAATTGCTACCTGCCATGCTTTTGCTTTGGGTTGTGTACCCCATGTATTCATGTCTCCAGAGGCATTAATAATTCCTCCAGAAATTCCTTTTGAAATAAGTAACTTTTTTGCCTGGTCTGCAGCGTATCCTTTGCCAATAGCACCAAAACCAATTTTCATTGCTTTATTTTTCAAGAAAACAGTGGTATTAATTTGGTCAAGGATAACAGAGCCATATCCTACCTTGGCTACTGAGTTTTTTATAGCCTCTTTAGTGGGCATTTTTTTCATACTGCCATCATATTTCCAAATCTTATCCATGGAGGCATATGATATATCAAAAGCCCCGTCAGTAAGGCTGCTTATTTGAAGTGCTCGTTTGATAAGCATAAAAAGCTCTTCAGAAATTTTAACAGGTGCAATACCTGCATTTTGATTTATTCTAGATGTTTCAGAGTTTGGATCCCAAGAAGAGATAAGCGCTTCAATTCGACTTATTTCATTAATAGCTATCTGTATGTTTTGTTCTGCTTCTAGTTTTGAGTTTGCAACCACAGTGATTTCAAAATCACTTCCCATGAGGGATGCTTTTTGCTTATAAATTTCTTGACTTATTACCGAAGTGGCAACAAAAAAAATGAATATGAAACCTAAAGTTTTAAGCATGGTAAATAGTGCGAATAGCTGGTTATTTGGTAAGATTTTCTAATTCTAAAATATACTTTTCTGGTGTTGTTTTCAAGTAACCGGTTTCTCCTAATACAGCCCCACCTTCATTTAAAACAACAACAAGTGGAAAAATCCCTCGTTTGTTATATCGCTCTGCTAAGGCATTGTTGTGGCTCTGTAGCTCAGGGGTTAAAGCATTTTTTTTACGTTTTGGAAAATCTGCTTGAACCATAATAAAATGATTTTCAGCATATAACCGGAATGTTTTAGATTCAAAAATTTCTTTGTTTAATTTAATGCAAGGTGCGCACCAATCACTCCCTTGAAAAACAAGTACAATTATTTTTTCTTCTAGTGTGGCGCGTGTTTTTGCATCCTCCATATTTGTGAACCACTCTTGAGCTTGAACCTGCGAAAGGGTTGTAAAGCATAAGATGAAAAGGAAAATATTTTTTTTCATAATATAGATTTTAAAAGGCGCCTGTAATCCCGTAATTAATTAAAATAATAGATTTCAATTTATGCATAATATTTTACAATGTCACACTATTTTAATGATGGGTGTTTTTATTTTATGTTTTACTTTTTAGTTTAAACAACCCTAGTATTCATGCTATTTCTTGTTTTTTTCATTGTGTTATTAGCTTGTTTTAGCTTTTTGTATGTAATATTATATAATTCTTTTAAAGATTATACTAGGAGTAACTGTGCTATGTAAAAAAGAGTACTTTTGCGCTTTATAATTTAATTTAGTACACAGTTTAATAGCAGTAGAATGAAACAGGTTACCAACACCATATTAATGATACGCCCAGTGACCTTCAGAATGAATGAAGAGACCAAGGTAAATAATTATTTTCAAGAAGACCTTGACTTAAAATATTCAGAAATTAATGCCCAGGCACAAGTAGAATTTGATGCTTTTGTTGTTAAACTTCGTGGTGTAGGTGTTGATGTTATTGTTGAAGATGACATACTGGGGCAAGATACTCCAGATTCTATTTTCCCAAACAATTGGGTGAGTTTTCACCAAAATGGTACTGTAGCATTGTATCCAATGTTTGCAGAGAACAGACGCAGAGAAAGACGTGAAGAAGTTATTACAAGATTAGAAAAAGAAGGATTTCTAGTAGATGGCTTCATGGATTATACAGAGGCTGAAGAAGAAGGATACTTTCTAGAAGGAACCGGAAGTTTACTATTAGATCGTGTTAATGGTAAAGCGTATTGTGCTATTTCTGATAGAGCTCATGAAGAGTTAATAGTAGAGTTTTGTGAAGATTTTGAAATGGACCCTATTATTTTTACCGCCAACCAAACGGTTTATGATCAACGTAAGCCAATTTATCACACCAATGTAATGATGGCGTTGGCAGAAAATTTTGTAGTGATTTGCCTGGATGCTATTGATGACAAACATGAAAAGAAACATGTGCTTAAGCACCTTAAAGAAACCAAAAAAGAAATCATACAAATTACAGAAGAGCAAATGAACCGATTTGCAGGTAATATGTTACAAGTTTTGGGTACAGATAATCAAAAATACATGGTTATGAGTGAGGTAGCTCGTTCAAGCTTGCGAAGTGATCAAGTAAAAGCAATCCAAAAACACTGCAAGATTTTGAGTAGTGATTTAACTACCATAGAAACTTGTGGTGGTGGAAGTGCACGCTGTATGATGGCAGAGATATTCTTACCTAAAAAACTAAAAAAAGCATAAGGCGCTATTTTTTGTAATTTTATTGAGAGGCAATACCTTTAATCATGCCTCCAAAAATAAAATAATGAAAAGGTAACATGATATACCAGTAGGCTCTCCCTAATAGCCCTTTGGGTCTTAGTGTGGCAGTCTGGTGTAATACATCGTTTTCATCTATTTTAAATTCTAACCAGGCTTCTCCCGGTACTCTCATTTCAGCAAAGAGCAACAGCCTCTTTTCCTTTTTATCTGCTAGGATAACACGCCAAAAATCAAGAGCATCTCCTTCATAAATTTTATTAGGGTGCGTTCGGCCTCTTCTTAGGCCAACACCTCCGAAAATTTTATCTACAGCGCCCCTAAGACGCCAAAGCCAGTTTGCATAATACCAGCCGCGTTCTCCACCTATAGACCAAATATTCTCAAGCGCTTTTTCTGGATTGATTAGTGCAATGGTTTGTTTGTCTTTAACGCAGCCATTTTCTGGCACTTCTACATATCTTTTAAGATCTTTTCTAAAACGGCCACTAATCATAGAGTCTTTCCAGCTAGAAACTACTTGGTTTTGTTTTATTTTTTTAAATGCCAACTCTATGGCCTTAAGGTATGAAATAGACTCAATTTTTAAAATATCTTTTAATCTTGTATCGCTTGTAATAACTTCGGTACGCATACTGTCTACTAGATTAAGAGCAAGTTTGTATGAAGTTGAGGTTACAAAATAAAGCCAATAACTCGATATTTTTGGAGACAAAAATGGAAGGGTAATAATAGTTAGGTTTAATTTTCTAAAACGAGCGTATCCTTCCATCATTTCCCTGTAACTTAAAACATCAGGGCCACCAATATCAAAACTTTCATTATAACATTTTTCATTGCCTAATACCCCAGTCAAATAGTTGAGTACGTCTCTTATTGCAATGGGTTGACATTTGGTCTTAACCCAACGCGGGGTTACCATTAAAGGTAGTTTTTCACAGAGATCGCGTATGATCTCGAAAGAAGCACTTCCGCTTCCCACTATTATAGCGGCACGTAATACAGTAACTGCTGCTGTGCCTTGGTACAATATATTTTCTACATTTTTACGAGACCAAAGATGCTTAGACAAGTTCTCTTCATTAGCAATACCTCCAACGTAGATTACCTGTTTACAATTGGTAGGAGCAATGTATGCGTTAAAGTTTTTTACAGAACGCTCTTCTTTTTCATCAAAATCACTAGTAGATGAGCTCATGGAGTGAATCAAATAATAGGCTGCATCTATATCTTTTGGAATTGCATTGGGTCTTACCTCTTGCAGAAAGTCTATAACTACAATGTCAATTTGTTTTTTTAGGTCTTCTGAAATAGAAAGTCTATTGGCGTCTCTCACAGAGCACACCACTTGATGTCCTTGTGCTATTAATAGAGGAAGCAAGCGCATGCCAATATATCCATTTGCCCCTGTAAGTAGAATTTTCAATACGGTTGTTTTTCTAAAGATACACAGGACTTCTCTAACGGTAAAGCCTTAGGCTGGTATTAACTTGATTTTATGTGTTTCTTTTTATGAAGTATTGGACAGGCTAATATTTAAGAATGTTTTTAAAAACAGTATCTTGAACCTTTAAAAAAGGAGCATATGAAAGTGTTAAAATGGGTGTTAATTTTGGGGGGAGTTGTTGTTTTTTGCTTGGGTGTTTTTACTGCTTTTGAAAAACAAGAAGCTCCAGTAAACCAAATTGCAGCTATGATAGGTATTGCCATTCTTACCATTACGGCTGGTATTGCTATTAAGAATAGATCCTAGAATTTAAAGATCATCTATTCTCTCAGGGCTTGCAATTACCTTTGCCTTTAGCACCTTTTGTATAAACCTATGAATTTCTTTGTCTTTACCTCGCGCTTGTATTTTAATAAAATAGTTGTCTTTGTAGATGGAATATTCTTCTGCCTTTCCTTTATACAATACCAATTTATAGTAGGGTATCACTAAAGCATAACTCTCTAGTAAAGATCTAAAGCCAACAATGATTCCTTGAGGGCGCATCTCTATATTGCATTGATTCCTGTTGTTGTCTAGGATAAGTAGGTTGTGAATTTGAATACTTGTTTGGGTAATAATTAATTTAGGCGAGCCTATTCCTTTTAACTTAAAACGTTCTATCAAAGAAAAGGGTTTGCCAATTTCTTGATCAATTTTATTGTCTATTTGTTTGTTGTTGTAAGAGACGTTTACGAGCATTTGTTTTTGGTATTATTGTTAATCTAGGGCGGCAGTTTTCTGTTATTTTTAAAAATTCAGCATTATTTTATTTTCAGCAAAATTAATAAACCATAAAGATTAAAAAAAGCCTTTGGAGGCATGAATGCCTTTTGTTGTTAAATACATAAAAAAAGCCTTCCCTTTTTTTGATTTCTTGTGGTAGGATTGCTATATACTTAAAGATACAAATAACTGTTCCAAAAAAGCCTTAAAAAAACTATCTTTACAGCTTTAAAATAAATACATGACCTTACAAGAAACCCTAAGCCAAAAAGTCAAAGAAGCCATTAGTGATCTATATCAAGCAACTCTTGAAACTGTAGAGTTTCAAGCAACTCGTAAGGATTTTGAGGGTGATATTACGGTAGTGGTGTTTCCTATGTTGCGTGTAGTCAAAGGCAACCCCGTAGCTATCGGTGAGGCCATTGGGGCCTATTTGGTTAAACACGTTACACCTGTTATCAATTTTAATGTAGTGAAGGGCTTCTTAAACATTGTTCTAAGTGATGGGTATTATTTAGATTTTTTTGGAACTACAAATAACTGGAACACCTTTGGTACTCTTCCAAGTGGTAATGATGCCATGATGGTAGAATATGCATCTCCAAATACAAACAAACCATTGCATTTAGGGCATGTGCGTAATGTTTTGTTGGGGTATAGCGTGGCTCAAATTGTAAAGGCGAGCGGTAAGAAAGTATACAAAACGCAAATCATAAATGATCGCGGTATTCATATTTGTAAAAGCATGCTTGCTTGGCAACGATATGGTGGGGGAGAAACCCCTGAATCTTCAGGTAAAAAAGGAGATAAGTTAGTGGGTGACTATTATGTGCGTTTTGATGTAGTATACAAAAAAGAAGTAGCAGACCTTGTTGCACAAGGAGTTCCAGAAGAAAACGCCAAGAAAGAAGCTCCTATTTTGATGCAAGCGCACGAGATGTTACTTAAATGGGAAGCTGGTGACCAAGACGTTGTGACCTTGTGGGAGACTATGAATGGTTGGGTGTATCAAGGGTTTGATAAAACCTATGCAGATATTGGAGTAGATTTTGATAAAAATTATTATGAAAGTAACACCTATTTGCTAGGGAAGGAATTTATAGCAGAAGGCTTGGCTGCTGGAGTTTTTGTAAAAGACCCAGATGGTTCTCTTTGGTGTGATCTTACAGATGAAGGATTGGATCGTAAAATTGTATTACGTGCAGATGGAACGGCCGTTTACATGACACAAGACATAGGTACTGCAATACAGCGAGTGAAAGATTATCCAGATATTAGCGGGATGATTTATACGGTTGGAAATGAGCAAGACTATCATTTCCAAGTATTGTTTTTGATCTTAAAAAAGCTAGGCTTTGAGTGGGCAAAAAACTTATTTCATTTAAGCTATGGAATGGTCGATTTACCTGGAGGTAAAATGAAATCTAGAGAGGGCACCGTTGTAGACGCAGATGATTTAATTAAAGACATGACTGCAACCGCATGTTCTATTTCAGAGGCACTAGGCAAGATTGATGACTTTACCAAACAAGAAAAAGAAACCCTGTACAAGACTATTGGCCTTGGAGCTTTAAAATATTATATTCTTAAGGTCGATCCAAAAAAACGCATTTTATTTAACCCAGAAGAAAGTGTAGACTTTCAAGGAAATACAGGACCGTTTATTCAATATACCTATGCGCGTATTCAATCTATTTTAAGAAAAGCAGAAACTCCTAAAGGAGCATCAAATTCTCATATTTTGGTGTTACATCCTAAAGAAAAAGAGGTCTTAAAGACTTTGCAACTATTTCCGGAAACCATACAGTTGGCTGCTTTAAATTACAGCCCAGCATTGATTGCAAACTACACCTATGATTTGGTAAAGGAGTTTAATTCTTTTTATCAAAACGTGCCTATTTTTGCCGCAGAGAATCCAGCAGAGAAAGCATTTAGAATTGCATTGTGTAGTGCTGTTGGGGCTGTTATTAAAACAGCATTTTCTTTGCTAGGCATACAGGTGCCTGCTAGAATGTAGTTTTCTTCAAAACAATAACTGAACAGAAATATTAGGAGTAAAGCCCAATGAGAATTGAGTAATTCTATTGATATATTCTGCCCCGTCATTATCTGTTTCTATCCGGTAATAGCTACTTAACTCATTTTTTGTGTCAAATATATTGAGTAGGGATAGGTTTATTCTAGTGTTAAAAGTGTCATCTAGACGCGCTTTGTAAATAGCCGATATGTTTGTTCTAAAATAAGGTTTTAAAATATCGTTGTTTGGGCTGTTATACTGTATTTGAGTGTTGTTGTTTGTATCTGTAATAGCCGCATTATTAACAGGCGTAGTATAGGGTAGTCCAGAATGATAGTTAGCTCCTGCAGAAATAGTAAAGGCATTAATAGTGTATGTAGCAATGGCTTTAAGTACATGATTTACGTTAAAGTTGGCCGGAAATTCTTGGGGTGCTAGTGTTTCAAACTCATAACTACTATTGATGTTTGTGTAACTTAACCATGTTGATAGGTTTTTAATTTTTTTACCCATGGAGAGTTCAACCCCTTTTGCTGTGTAGTTTCCAATGGCTTGTGTGTTTTGTAATTGATTTCTAAAACCCAAGTTGCGAGTATTAATTCCATCTACTTTCTTCAAAAAGGCCTCTGCACTTAGTGTCCATCCTTTGCTGGCGTAATCTGTTCCAAAAGAAACCTGGGAGCTTTTTATTAATGGGTTTTGGGCTGTGTTTGCCACAAACCATTGTTTGTTTTCTATTGCTAATAATTGATTTTCTCTAGCCGTAAACTGTAAAACACTTTGGTGTTTCTTTTCGGCGGCAATAAAGGCATTCCAGTGTTTTTTTATGCTGTGAGAGATGTTGAGTCTTGGCTCTAGTTGCGTCTCAAAATTAGACAAGTTAGTTGCCCTTGCTCCAAATGTAACAGTAGTTTTGTTATCAAAAAGATACCCAAGGCCTTGTGCATAAAACCCATTACTTATACCTCTAGTTTTGCTCACCTCAGGTATTGGGCTACTCTCTAATACCCTCGTGTCATCGATAGAGGTGTCTGTATGTTGGAATCCTACTTCTATTGAAAATTGGTCGTTTACTCTATAGCTAGCATCAAACTTTAGCGTTTGTTCTTTTACTTGATTGCGTTGTGATCCTTGGCTCAATAATTCTATCTGTTTGTTTTGCGCATCTGCTTTATAGGTGCTGTTGCTGTAATGAAACATAGTACTAATATTTGATGTCCAGTCTCGCCTATAATTAAAACCACCTAAAAGGGTGTTTTGTTTTAGTTTATTAAAAGTAGCTGTTGAGACCTCGTCCATAAATAGGCGCTCGGTAAATTCAAGACTATTGTTAATGGTCATGAAGTGATAATTTAATTTATCTTTTGGTGTGATATCCCAAAGGGCAGAAATACTGATGTCATAAAAATTAAAATTTTCATCTGTAGTTCTTAAAGCCTCTGTTGAGGCAGTATTTAGGTTTGTTATTTCTGTGTTTTGGAAGGTGCGCTTAAAGAAAGATTTATAAATAGGATTTCCGATGCCATTGTTTATGGCTGTTCTTCCAGAAGCGTGTATGGCAAAAGTATTTGAAATAGGTATCTTGATAAAAGCATTAGCACTGCTTAAATTTACACCTACACCTCCATCTATTTCTGGATCAATTGTGCTGGTTGGATACATGTGTAAAACCCCAGAAACTCCTTCACTATATCTGGGGTGAGTTCCGTTTTTATAAATAATTACAGTATCTATTAAGTTGGGGTTTAGGGCAGATATGAGCCCAAAAAAATGGCCAGATTGGTACATACGAATATCGTTCCAGAGAATATTTACTTCATCACTAGCACCTCCTCGTATGTTTATATTTGAGGCGGTTTCATTGAAGCTTTCTATGCCCGGGAGTACTTGTGCAATTTGTAAAACATCAGGCTCTATTAGATTGGGTAAAATTTCAAAGTCGTCCTTTTTTATAGTAACAGCGCCTTTGTTTGTTTTTTCAATTCCTTTAGCAATATAGTTTGAAAGGGTGACAGTGGGCAGTTTGTTTATATACCGTGTATTGATAAAAATAAAAGGACATGTGCCTTTCGTGTTTTCTACTGCGCTGTGTATGACAATCTCTTTAATAAATAGATCGTTAAGATATACTTGAAGAACTTGGTCATCTGCAATGGCATCAATATTTAAAACTCCTCCTTTATTTGTAATGTAGGTCTTGTTATTTGCTATTGCAATAACGTTTATTGGTTTTCCTGTTTGTGTATTGATAAATGTAGCGCAAAAGGGGACAAGCCTTTTAGGAAATTGAACGGTTAGATACCGCTCATTAATAATGGTGAATGTAATATTCTCTTGTGCTGTAAAGGCGTTTAATATTTCAGCAAATGTACTGTTTTCTAGAGGCTTGGATACAGTGATTCTTTTTGCTGTTTTACTGTTGTAAGAAAATTTAACATCAAATCTATTTTCTAATTCAGAGATAGCCTCTATAAATGGAAGGCTTGGAGTGTTGTCTTGAGCAAAAGAAAAATTGATTCCAAAAAACAATAAAAAACAGAGGTATAAAACGGTATACTTATTGCTTTTTAGGGTTGTAAATTTGTACATTATTTTGAGCGTCTTTGCTAAAAGAAAGGTTAAGCGGTAGTGTTACAGTGCGTAATGCTTCCAATACATTAGCGTGTGTGAAGCTACCAGTATAACGTAAAGTTACATCAATATTTTTTGTTGTGATGGTAACTCTGTATTGATTTTCAATTTCTGCCAAAACAATATCTAAAGGTACATCTACAAAACTACTTTCATTAAAAATCCAATTAGGTTTTGTAGTGTATACTTTGTTGTTAACTGTTTGGTCTCCAAAAGTAAATGAGTCTCCAGGGCTAACAAATGTGTTTAGGCCATTAGCGCTAACACTTACCAGGCCTTCATAACAAGAAACAACAAGGATTTCATTTGTTGTACTCACATTAAAAGAAGTTCCTAGCACTTGTACGACACCATGTGGTGTTATTACTGTAAATGTTTTTCCTTTAGCAACTTCAAAAAAGGCTTCTCCTTCGAGTGTTACCTCTCTATTAAATAGCCAACCATATTTTTTATAGCCTACCCTTGCGTTTTTTTGTAAAGTTATTTTTGAAGTATCTGGCAAGTCTACCCTTTCTATTTGGGCCATAGAGGCTTCTATTTTTGTAGGTATAGACGCTATATAAACAGAAGAAACTGCTAGAAGTATAAAAGCAGCAGCTATTTTCAGTACATGAGACATGGTGATTATCTTGGAGTTCTTTTTTGCCTTATTCTTAGCAAAAGAACGACGTTGTTTCAACTCCTGTATTGCAAAAGGTATGTCATGCACAGGAACAGCAATAGCCTTAGTATGTAGATCTATTTTTTTATAGATCTTAAAGTCTGGCCATGCATTAAGCACATCCATATCTGCAGGACTTGCTTGATTGTTTAGCCATTTCTCTAATGATTCTTGCGTGTTCATATTGTGGTTTCTTACTATATAACAGTTAGGTCTTTAATTTACCACCTCAGTGGCTTATAAGTTTTCAATGGTCTCTCTAAGTTTTTCTAAAGCATCCAAGACTCTCTTGCCTGCTGCCTTTTCTGAAATATTATAAATGGCAGCAATTTCTCTGTATTTTTTACCTTCAACTCGATTCATTAAAAACGCAGTGCGTTGAAGTTCGGTTAAGCTATTTAGCGCCTTTTTTAGTTTTTCTCCAAATTCTTTTTCTTCCAATATAAATTCTGGAGTGTTATTCTCTGACGTTCTTTTTACACCTTCTATGTATTTAAATTGTACTTTTTTATGCGCTACGGTATTTAAAAAAAGATTGTTTGCAATAGTAAAAATATAGCTCTTGGCTTTTTCTGGAGCTACCTTGCTACAGTTTTGCCATAGCTTTAAGAATGCTTCTTGTACCAAATCATAAGATGCGTCTTTATCTTTTGTTTTAAAAAACATAAAGTTGCGTAATGATTGCGCGTGCTCTTTGTAGACCCTATTAAAGGTTGCGTCTTCGCAAATGTTTGTTTCTTTTTCTATCATCTTATAGATGCAAAACTATGTAAAATAAATTAGTTTTATTGCTGTGGTATTTTTGATGTTATCTTGTTATATATAATCACAAAAGCTATCTACTCTATAATGATATTATAAAAAAGCCGTTTTGATGTTTGTCAAAACGGCTTTTATTTTTCAGGAATTGTGTTTTACAGATTTTTGTAAATGCTTCCAAGTTTCATGACAAATGAAATATTTTTTAATACCGAAATATCCTCCAAAGGATTTTTGTTTGTGGCAACAATGTCTGCCTGCATTCCTGGTGTTAATGTGCCAAGTATTTTTTCTTTACCTAGCAATGTAGCTGCATTAATTGTGGCGGTTTTAATGGCTTGGTTTTCGTTCATTCCATACTGTACCATCAATTCAAATTCACGCGCATTGGTTCCATGAATACTTACACCACTGTCTGTTCCAAAGGCGATATTAATATTTGCTTTTAATGCCTTTTTAAAGGAGGCCTCAACTACGGGTGCTACTTGTTTTATTTTGTCAATAATAGCTGGAGGGATGTTTGGGTTTACAGACAACTCTTCATACACAGAAACACCTGCTAATAAGGTAGGAACCAAATAAGCGCCAGTTTCTTTAAAAAGCCTAATAGATTCATCATTTAAATAAGAACCATGTTCAATAGAACTTACACCCGCACGAAGGGCGGCATTAACTCCTTCTGCCTCATGTGCATGGGCTGCAACTTTTCTACCTAAGCTAGCTGCAGCTGCTACGATAGAGATCATTTCATTATTGGTTAATTGTTGACCAACTCCAGCAGCTGTATTACTTAATACACCCCCTGTGGCTGTTATTTTAATAACATCTGCACCAGATTTAACCAATGCTCTCACCGCTCTTGTGCAATCATCGCTACCATCACAAATACTTACATCTTGTCCAGCCATTTCTAAAATAGCGTCATTGTATCCGTGAAAATCTCCATGTCCTCCTGTAGCCGATACCGCGCCGTTAGATGCAATAATGGTTGGTCCTTTAATAATGTTTTTACCAATGGCTCTTTTTAAGGCATTCATAACGTGTGGGTCACCGCCAAGGTTGCGCACGGTGGTAAAACCTGCCATAAGCGTTCGCTCAGCGTATGGAATCGCATTATAAGCAGCATCTGCTTCCTCAAGGGTTGTCCATTGGTGTGTAATAGCGTTAGGGTCACGCTCTGCAGTAATATGAGTGTGCATATCTATGAAACCGGGCATCACAAACTTGTCTTTTAAATCAATAACGCTTACTTCTGATTTCTTCAAGGCTAGCTGCGCCATGTCTAAATATCCATCATGAACTTCTTTTATTAGTCTGTCTTGAATAACAATTGTTTGTTCTGTTTTTGGACTGGTTCCAGGAACAGCAAGTAATGTGCCTGCATAAATAACTTTAGTTTGTGCATGCAAAAATCCAGCAGAAATAAAAAAAGAAAGTGTTAGTAGTGTAATAAGGTACTTCATATTGGGTAGGTTTAAGTAGTGACAAGATACAATTATATAGGTTGTTTTTTGGTTTATAAGTTTGATTTTATTCTTGTTTCAAGAGTGATTTATTCTGAAATTTTAGAAGAAAAAAACCCTCTTTTTTAATGGCTTTGCTACTTTGCAACTCCCTAATCAATTAGTATATTTGTGGTCAAATCTTTTACGGTTTTCGATAAAGATTTTGCATAAAATGAATTCCCTATGTTTGATAATTTAAGTGATAAGTTAGATAAAGCCCTTCACGTGCTCAAAGGACACGGAAGCATTACAGAGGTTAATGTTGCCGAAACTTTAAAAGAAGTACGCCGTGCCTTACTAGATGCCGATGTTAACTTTAAAATTGCCAAAGAGTTTACCAATACCGTAAAAGAAAAGGCATTAGGTCAAAACGTGTTAACCTCATTACAGCCTAGCCAGTTAATGGTGAAGTTAGTAAAAGATGAGCTTACGGCCTTAATGGGCGGTGAAGCTGCGGGCATTAACTTAAAAGGGTCACCAAGTATTATTTTAATGTCTGGTTTACAGGGTAGTGGTAAAACAACTTTCTCTGGAAAACTAGCTAATTATTTAAAAACCAAAAAAAACAAGAACCCTTTATTAGTTGCTTGTGATGTATATCGTCCAGCAGCTATCAATCAATTGCGTATTGTTGGTGATCAAATTGGGGTTGAGGTATTTAGTGATGAAGGGAACATGGATCCTGTTATTATTGCTACCAAGGCTGTTGCACACGCTAAAGCAAACGGTCATAATGTTGTTATTGTAGATACCGCAGGACGTTTGGCCGTTGACCAAGTGATGATGCAGGAAATAGAGAATGTTCACAAAGCACTTTCTCCAGATGAAACGTTGTTTGTTGTAGATGCTATGACAGGTCAGGATGCAGTAAATACTGCAAAAGCCTTTAATGATATATTAAATTTTGATGGAGTTATACTTACCAAATTAGATGGTGACACGCGAGGTGGAGCAGCAATATCTATTAAGAGTGTTGTAAACAAGCCCATCAAGTTTATTGGTACAGGCGAGAAGATGGATGCTATTGATGTATTCTATCCAGATCGTATGGCTGATAGAATCTTGGGGATGGGAGATGTTACTTCCTTAGTAGAAAGAGCTCAAGAGCAATTTGATGAAGAAGAGGCAAGGAAACTTCAAAAGAAAATAGCCAAAAATCAATTTGGTTTTGATGATTTTTTAAAGCAAATCAATCAAGTAAAGAAAATGGGAAGCATGAAAGACTTGGTAGGGATGATACCAGGTGCTGGAAAATCATTAAAAGATGTAGATATTGATGATGATGCCTTTAAGCATATAGAGGCTATTATTCAATCTATGACTCCTGTAGAACGAAGTGTTCCTGGTACTATTAATACAAGCCGTAAAAATCGTATTGCAAAAGGGAGTGGTACTTCTGTACAGCAAATTAACCAGCTATTAAAACAGTTTCAGCAAATGAGTAAAATGATGAAAATGATGCAAGGTGGAGGCGGTAAGAAGATGATGCAAATGATGGATAAAATGCGTTAAACAGGAGTGCTCATAAAGTAAATTTATTAAACAAAAGTGTATGACAATCTTAGATGGTAAAAAAGTGTCAAACGACATTAAAACTGAAATTGCTGCAGAGGTTCAAAAGATGAAGGATGCAGGCGAGAAAGTACCACATTTAGCTGCTGTAATTGTAGGTGATGATGGTGCGAGTTTGACCTATGTTGGAAGCAAGGTGCGCTCTTGTGAGCGTGTTGGGTTTGAATCTACAATGGTGCGTATGTCTCACACTACCAGTGAGCTGGAGTTGTTAGACAAGATTAAAGAATTAAACCAAAATGATGATATTGACGGTTTTATAATTCAATTACCATTGCCTCCTCAAATTAATACACAACGCGTTTTAATGGCTGTTGATCCTAGTAAGGATGTGGATGGTTTTCATCCAGAAAATTTTGGGCGAATGGCCCTAGATATGTCAACATTTATTCCAGCAACTCCTTTTGGTATTTTAGAGTTATTAGAGCGTTATAAAGTAGATACAAAAGGGAAGCATACAGTAGTTATTGGTAGAAGCCATATTGTGGGAAGACCTATGAGTATTTTAATGAGCCGTAAAGGATGGCCAGGAAACAGTACTGTTACACTAACACATAGTAACACAAAAAATATTACACAAATTATTAGTCAAGCAGATATAGTAATATCAGCCCTAGGAGTTCCTAATTTTCTGAAAGCCGAGATGGTAAAAGATGATGCCGTTGTCATTGATGTGGGTATTACTCGAGTAGAAGATGCCTCTAGGCCAAAAGGATATAGAATTGTAGGTGATGTAGATTTTGATGAAGTAAGTAAAAAGGCAAGTTTTATTACTCCAGTGCCAGGTGGTGTAGGACCAATGACTATTGCCATGTTGCTAAAAAACACATTGCTTGCTAGAGAACAACGGTCAGGTTCTAAAATAGGGCAACGATAAACCCCTTTGTACTTCTTGTAACAAGCATTATACTTGCTTAAGTAAAAAACTAAAAATCCATCTAAAATATTTAGAGGGATTTTTTTATGCTCTTTAGGTTCGTCTTTATCTATAAATAGATAAAATTAATTGGCAAATAATTGCCGTTTGTCTGCAAATGCTTTAAACTCTAACGCGTTTCCGCTAGGGTCTTTAAAGAACATAGTTGCTTGTTCTCCTACCAATCCTTTAAAACGCACATAAGGTTCGATGATAAATATTACATTATGCGCTTTGAGTGCTTTTGCTAGATTATTGAACGCATCCATGTCTAATACAAGCCCAAAATGAGGAATAGGTACTTCTTTGCCATCAACAGCATTTGTTGGATCATCTGTTTGTTTTGCATCACTTACATGAATGACAAGTTGATGCCCGAAAAAATTAAAGTCAACCCAATGATCACTGCTTCTTCCTTGTTCACACCCTAGAATGTCTCGATAAAACACCCTGCAAGTCTCTAAGTTATAAACTGGTATTGCTAGGTGAAAAGGAGAGAGTTCTTGCATTAGTTTGTGTAAAATGTATCAATTATAAACAGTTAAAGCGCTCACATAAAAGAGCGCATTTTAAGTAAAGTAAGTCTTTGTTCTAGATTACTAGCTTTACCAGGCTAACATAAAATACTTAAACCTAGCATTGTCTGGAATTTGTGATGTTTCTATTGTTAGGCTGGGGTTGTACCTAAGGTTTTCTGGCAATTGTTTTTTGTCTATGGTGATAAAGATATCACTGTCTTTTAAAAACAATACAACGGCATCTATACTTGTTTGTATGCCTGTAATTTCATAATTATCCTTAAGGTCTTTGAAAGTGCTTTTTATACTAAGTCCTTTGACTGTTTTATATCTTGCATCATAGATGCGTACGGTATTAATTGTCGCGCCAGGATTATTTTCATTATCTGGTGATAAACGCAATAATTTAGTGCCATCCTTTGAAAATACTTCTACTTCTCCTTGTAAACCTTGCGTGCCAGGTCTATTTCCTAAAGGTACAATACTATCATTTGTGAAAATAGAATCTAATTGTTGTATGGATGTCTGGCTGGTAACTGGACCTATTCTTCCATTTTGTATTGTAAAAGAATCTTTTTTGTTGGTGCATTGCGCAAAGAGTAAAGAAGCTAAAACTGCTATAAAAATTGTGTTTTTCATTATTGTGGTTTGGATGTTTATTTTTTATGATAGAGACTCCAAAGGTTAAACTATGTGCATAGATTGTTCTATGTATTTGAAACTTCTTTGGTTTTAAATTATTGTGTAATGTGTTTAAAAAATTGTTGATTATCTTAATGATGTATCAAATTTTTTATAAAAATACCAATTGTTGGGTGTCTTGTAACATAATATGGTCTTTTGTTTTATAGAGCGATAAAAAGAGTCGCTACAATGCTACTTGTAGGTATTATAAAAACGGCTAGTGGCTGCTAATACCCTGCGTGTTTTTAGTTAATGAATTGTATTTGGTCTTTATAGAATTGTGACTGCATCGTTGATAATTATACTATCTTTGCTGGCGTATGCAAAAAGAGATTAAAGAGCAAGTAAATAATGGTGTAATGCTTCCACTTATGGAAGAATTTTATACCATTCAAGGAGAGGGTTTTCATAAAGGAACTGCAGCTTATTTTATTAGAGTTGGTGGTTGTGATGTAGGCTGTCATTGGTGTGATGTAAAGGAGAGTTGGAATCCTAACAGTCATCCTCCAACTGCCATTGAAGCGATAGCTGAAAACGCAAACAAACATTCAAAGACTATTGTAATTACAGGAGGCGAACCCCTTACTTGGGACATGGGTCCTTTAACGTCTCTTTTAAAACAAAAGGGGATGAGTACGCATATAGAAACTTCTGGAGCATATGCCTTATCTGGCACCTGGGACTGGATTTGTCTGTCTCCTAAGAAAATGAAGTTACCTACCCAACAAGTGCATGAAGCAGCCCATGAATTAAAGGTGATTATTTATAATAAAAATGATTTCAAGTTTGCTGAAGAGCAGGCAGCAAAAGTCAATAAGGATTGTATTTTATACCTGCAACCAGAGTGGAGTAAGCGAGACACTATGATTCCTCAAATTGTAGATTATGTTATGGCGCATCCAAAATGGATGGTATCTCTACAGACACACAAGTATTTAAATATTCCGTAGTTTATTTTTCAACATATAACTGACCTCTATTAGGTTTAAGGCGTTCCCTTAAATCATCCATATGTGTTTTATCTACTACTAAAAAGGCAACATGGTGCATTTCATGCACATTTTCTACATCACACAAGGTGTTTTCTAGTCTTTCGGCACGTGTAAACTCTTTTAAATGAATGACATGGTGTGCGGCTGTTTGAGAGGCATTTGGCCCCCTGAAGTCCCAAATTAATTTAATACGTTGACTCATATTTGTTGTAATGTTTCTTTATGTGTGTTTTTTAAATGAGATTAAAAATACCCTACAAAGTTACTCCTTTTTTTAAGCCATACTAGATGTACTTTAATACCTAATATTGCGTTATTAATTTGATTTGTTTACTATGAGCAAATTGTTATTTTTGTTGGCTCAGTTTATTTATTTAAAATTAGAAAATTACATCTTAAAATATTACTTGTTTTTATGAAAAAAATACTCATTGCATGCACATTATTATTTTTTGTGCTTTCGGCTCACTCACAAACTAAAAAAGATATTATTCTTACCATCGAAGATGCTCCTGTTTACAAACAAGAGTTTTTAAGAGTATATAAGAAAAACTTAGATTTAGTAAAGGACGCTTCTCAAAAGTCTGTGGATGGTTATTTAGCCTTGTTTATAGATTACAAACTAAAGGTACAGGAAGCTTACACTCAAGGCTTGCACCAAAAAAGTGCCTATAAGAAAGAGTTTGAAAAGTATCGAGCCCAATTATCTAGAAACTATTTGTTTGAAGAAAAAATTGAGGAAGAGATGGCCCTTGAGGCTTATGAGCGCTCAAAGGAACAAATAAAAGCGCAACATGTTTTGATTCTAGTTGGGTATGACGCACTACCTCAAGACACCTTACAGGCATATAACACCGCAAGAGAGGTTTCTCAAAAAGCAAATAACGGAGACGATTTTACTGGATTGGTTCTCAAATACTCTGAAGAACCAAAGGTCAAAGAAAGTAAAGGTATTTTAGATTATTTTTCTGCGTTCTCTATGCTATATCCTTTTGAAAATGCAGCGTATAATACAAAAGTAGGTGAGATTTCAGATATCACAAGAACTAGTTATGGTTATCATGTTGTTAAGGTACTAGATAGAAGACCCACTGGAAATGAAATTACGGTATCACATATTATGGTATCACTCAAAAAAGAGGACCCTGATTTTAATCCAGAAGTGAGAATCAATGAACTGTACCAATTAATTTCTCAAGGAGAAAAGTTTGAAGATATTGCTATGCAATTTTCTGAGGATAAAAACTCTGGTGTTTCTGGAGGCAAATTAAAACCCTTCACAAGAGGTAATTTAAGAGCTCCTAGGTTTGAAGATGCAGCTTTCACACTTCAAAGCCCTGGAGATATTTCAAGTCCTGTTCAGTCTTCTTTTGGATGGCATATCATACGTTTGGAGCAAGTGAGTAAAAACAAATCATATGCAGAGTCAAGAGAACGATTGTTGGCTAAAGGAAATAGAGGAGAGCGCTTAATGGCGGTAACTTCAGAAATAAGAAGTAAAATAAAAGAGAAGTATGGGTATAAAAGCGACCCCTCTTATCCTGTTTTTTTTAATGAATTTGTTGACAAAGAAATTTTTAGCAGAAGGTGGGACTATGACACAACTAATGTAAATCTCGATAAAGTGATTTTCACTATTGGGAATAGTGATTTTTACTATCGCGATTTTGCTGCACATATAGCTGTTAGGCAAAAGAGACCGCTACCAGGAAATATTAAAACCATAGAGAGTAGCGTTAGGTATATTTATGATGATTTTGAAACAGTGATTCTTCAAGATTATTTTAGAGATAAGCTAGAGGGTGAAAACCCTGATTATGCCGCTGTAATTAGCGAGTATAGAGATGGCTTGCTCATTTTTGAAGTTATGGAGCAAAACATATGGAATAAGGCAAAAACAGATACCATCGCTCTACAACAATACTATAATACAAACATAGCAATGTATTCTTGGAAAGATAGAATACGCGGTAGTGTACTTACTAGTAATGAAAGAGCAGCCCTTGAAGAGTCTAAAATATTATTAGAGCAAGGAAAAACACCGGAAGAGGTAAAAGAACTTCTAAATAAAGAAGGTAATCTTCGTGTATTATTTTCAAAAGGAATGTTTGAAAAAGGAGCAAAACAATTGCCAGATAACAGTGAGTTTGTTCTTGGTGTTTCTGAAATATATAAAAGTAACACAGGGTTTACCTTGCTTCAAGTAGATGAATTATTATTGTCAAGTAACAAGTCCTTCGATCAGGTAAGAGGAAGTGTAATGAGCGCCTATCAACAACAACTGGAAGCCACATGGGTGCAGAGTCTTCGTGATACCTATAGTGTCGAGATTAATAAAAAAACACTTAAGAAAATTAAAAAAGAACTTAAGAAATAATGAAAAACCTCGCTTTTTTATTATTGTTACTACTTGCGCTAGTTGGCTGTGATTTTTTGAAGCCAAAAAGCATTAAAGAACCAGTGGCTAGAGTAAACCAGACATATTTATATGTAGAGGACATCCAGGAGTTAATTGCTGAAAACACCACCAAGGAAGATAGTGTAAGCATTGTTGCAAATTATATACAAAGGTGGGCCACCCAACAATTACTTATAGATCAAGCAAATATTAATTTAGCTCAAGAGCAAATAGAAGACTACCAGAGGATGGTTGAGGACTATAGAAACGATTTGTTTGCAGAAGCCTATAAAGGTGCCATTGTTTCTAAGCTTTTAGATACCTCTATAACACAAGAAGCTTACACCTTGTTTTATGAGTCTAATAAAGTAAATTTCACCCTCAAGGAAGAAGTTTATAAGCTTCGTTATATATTCTTAGATGCTAGTTTTCCAAATATTTCTGAAACGAAGCAAAAATTACGTCGTTTTAATAATGAAGATGTTGCTTCCTTACAGGCGAGTAGTTTAGAATTTAAAGGCGCCAATTTTAATGATTCTATTTGGGTTAAAAAAGAAACACTATTAAAACAATTACCTGTAATAAGAACGAAGGGGTCGAGGGTTTTAAAAAAAGCTACATTCTCCCAATTAGAAGATTCATTAGGAGTATATTTGCTCAAAATTGAGGATGTGCTATCTCCCAATGACATAGCACCTTTACAATATATTAAGCCTATAATTAGAGAGATTATATTAAATAAAAGAACGCTAGGGCTTATTAAAGAACTAGAAAAAGATATCACAAAAGATGCCGTTAAAAACAAGAATTTTGAAGTTTATACCCCAAAATAATATTGCAATACTAATATTATTGTTTGCTCAAACCTTTATGGTTGCTCAAGAAGTGATTGCTGTAGATAGTACAGGAGTTGCTAGAGAAAACCCGTTGGTTGTTACTGCTGGTGTCGCAAAAGAAATTGATTCTATACTTCCTTTTAAACGTTTTAAGGCAGAGGGAGTTTCTGCTGTTATTGGAGGTTATGTAGTCTTAGATAGCGATATCGATAAGAGTTATCTAGAATTTCAGCAAAATGGAGTATCTGTAGAAGAGGTAACCCGCTGTGAGCTTTTAGGCAAGCTAATGGAAGACAAATTATACTTGCATCAAGCAGAGCAGGATAGTATTATTATCTCTGATGCAGAAATTAATCCACAAGTAGATCAACTTGTTGAGTACATGGTTGGCCAATTGGGTAGTGAAGAAAAAGTAGTTTCTTATTACCGTAAAGACAATTTATTACAGCTTAAAAATGATTTATTAAAAGCCAAGAGAGAAATAGAATTAGCAAAGCGTATGCAGGCTAAAGTTGTTGAAAATATTGAGGTTACCCCAGAAGAGGTAAGTGTCTTTTTTAACAGTATTCCAGAAGATGAGCGTCCTGTCTTTAGTGCAGAAGTTGAGGTAGCTCAAATTGTGGTTGAACCTAAAGTTTCTAAAGAAGCAACCCAAGCTGTAATTGATAGACTAAATGAACTTAGAGAAGACATCGTTGAAGGAGGCTCTAGTTTTGCCACCAAGGCGGTATTGTATTCTAAAGATGGTGCTGCCTCAAGAGGTGGTTTGCTACCAAGTATGCGTCGTGGTGATCCATATGCAAAAGAGTTTAAGGATGTCGCATTTTCTTTGTTAGAGGGCGAGGTAAGTGAACCTTTTTCAACAGAGTTTGGTTTTCATATTCTAAAAATAGATAAAATTCGGGGTCAAGAAATAGACGTACGTCATATTATCTTGTTTCCAGAGTTAACAAATGCAGCCATTGAAAAAGCAAATGATCGCATTAAAAAAATTAGAAGCAGCATTGTTAATGACAGCATCACCTTTGACAGGGCAGCTCGTTTATACTCTGATGATGCAACAACTCGTAATGATGGTGGCCAACTAGTAAACCCCTCAAATTTAGACACACGTTTTGATCTCACCAAAATGGATCCTACATTGAGTGCGCAAGTTTATAACCTTGCACAAGGGGAGGTGTCGCAAATATTTGTTGATCAAGACAGAACGGGTAAAAAGACATTTAAGTTTTTAACCCTCACCAACAGGTATGAAGAGCATCCTGCAGATTTTGTAAAAGATTACGAGAAGATTAAATCACTTGCTTTGCGCCAAAAACAAATTAAAACCATTGAGCAGTGGCAAGAGAAAAAAATTAAAGACACCTATGTAAATGTAAATCAAGACTATAAAGAGTGTGATTTTGCAAGTAACTGGGTAAAGCAATAACTAGCATTTTATAGTTACTATTTAGAAGGTTTTTTCTTCTAGTTAGCTTTTTAAGGGTTAAAAGTTTATAGCAAAGACTATGATTTTTTAACCCTTTATTTTTTAGTACTTGCTCCATCAAGTACTTCGTTAAACTAGGGCTAAACTATTGGCTATTACTTTATTTAATTATTATATTTATCAAAAAAAGTACAAACCTTTAGCTGCACTATTTTTTAAACTCATTAATCAAGATAAATTCATCATATAAAATATGTCAGACGTAGCCTTAGTGAAAGAGCTCGTTTCAAGGTATGAAACGTTACGCCAAGAAATAAAAAAAGTAATAGTAGGTCAAGATGATGTCGTTGAGCAAGTATTGTTGTCTATCTTCTCTGGTGGGCATGCCTTATTGATAGGAGTGCCAGGACTTGCCAAAACTTTATTAGTAAATACAGTCTCTCAGGCCTTAGGACTTGGTTTTAAGCGCATTCAATTCACACCAGATTTAATGCCTAGTGATATTCTAGGTTCTGAAATATTAGATGAGTCCCGAAATTTCAAGTTCATTAAAGGCCCTATTTTTTCTAATATAGTATTGGCAGATGAGATTAACCGTACGCCTCCCAAGACCCAAGCCGCATTATTAGAAGCTATGCAAGAGCGTAGTGTTACCGTAGCGGGACACAATTACAAGTTAGCCTTGCCGTATTTTGTTCTAGCAACACAAAACCCTATAGAGCAAGAAGGCACCTATCCTTTGCCAGAAGCGCAATTAGACCGTTTTATGTTTGCTATTAACCTTGATTATCCAAGCTTCTCTGAAGAGGTTGAAGTTGTTAAAGCAACAACATCTGGAGTAAGCCAAAAAGTAAACCCATTATTTACAGCGCAAGAAATCATCGATTTTCAAGACCTAATACGCCGCATACCTGTTGCAGATAATGTTGTAGAATATGCAGTTACATTGGTGGGTAAAACAAGGCCAAAGAGTCAAGGTGCTCCAGAACTGGTAAAAAAATATATAGATTGGGGGGCGGGACCAAGAGCCTCTCAAAATCTTATTTTGGCTGCCAAAACTCATGCTGTGCTAAAAGGCAAGTTTTCACCAGATATAGCAGACGTACAAAAAGTAGCTGTAGGTATTTTACGCCATCGTTTAATTAAAAACTACAAGGCTGAAGCCGAAGGACTTTCTATTGAAGAGATCATTACTAGCTTATTTTAAATATGTTCTTTTTAAGCAATCTCATTGCTTAATACTCCTATAGGTCTCGTAGTACGCCTTTTTACATATGTTATATAATTTTTAAATCGATAATTTTCACACCCTGAAATTATCGATTTTGTTTTTTTTTAAAGTTATTCTTACGAATTACTGAGTATTATGCAGCTTAAGCCCAAGATCGTTGTATATTTTTAAATAATTCATATTTTTTGTATATTCGCATCACTTGTAAATAAAGGGTTTATGAGTACTTAGAGTATAAAGAACCTAAAACCAGATAGTATGGCATTCGATATAGAAATGATAAAAAAAGTGTATGCTCAAATGGCAGAACGTGTAGATAAAGCGCGCGAAGTTGTTGGAACCCCATTAACACTTTCAGAAAAAATATTATACAACCACCTATGGGATGGAGCGGCTTCTAAACCCTTTACAAGAGGAAAAGACTATGTAGATTTTGCTCCAGACCGTATCGCTTGTCAAGATGCTACTGCACAAATGGCTTTATTGCAATTTATGCAAGCTGGAAAAGAAAAAGTAGCAGTACCTACTACGGTGCATTGTGATCATTTAATTCAAGCAAAACAAGGAGCGAAGAAAGATTTAAAACGCGCCAACCAGGTGAGTAATGAAGTGTTTGATTTCTTAGGATCTGTATCCAATAAATACGGCATTGGTTTCTGGGCACCAGGAGCAGGTATTATACACCAAGTGGTACTAGAAAACTATGCATTTCCTGGAGGAATGATGATTGGAACCGATAGTCATACCGTAAACGCGGGTGGGCTTGGTATGGTTGCTATTGGAGTAGGAGGAGCAGATGCTGTTGATGTAATGGCAGGGATGGCTTGGGAGCTAAAATTCCCCAAACTAATAGGGGTTCGTTTAACAGGAAAGCTATCTGGCTGGACTGCCCCAAAAGATGTTATTTTAAAAGTGGCAGAAATATTAACAGCCAAGGGAGGAACCGGAGCAATTGTAGAATATTTTGGCCCTGGAGCTACCTCTATGTCTTGTACTGGAAAAGGTACCATCTGTAATATGGGTGCAGAAATTGGTGCAACCACTTCTACCTTTGGGTATGATGCCTCCATGGAACGTTACCTGCGTGCCACAGATAGGGCAGATGTTGCAGATGCAGCCAATGGGGTTAAAGAACATTTAACTGCAGATGCTGAGGTATATGAAAATCCAGAACTTTATTTTGATCAAGTAATAGAAATTAACTTATCTGAGCTTGGACCACTTTTAAATGGTCCTTTTACACCAGATTTATCTACTAAGGTTGGCCTTGATATGACCGACAAGGCCAATAAGAATGATTGGCCACTAAAAGTAGAATGGAGTTTAATAGGTTCTTGTACCAATTCATCTTATGAGGATTTATCAAGAGCATCTTCTATTGCTCAACAAGGTCTTGATATGGGCCTTTCTATAAAAGCAGCCTTAGGTATTAATCCAGGGTCTGAGTTGGTACGTTATACCACACAGCGAGATGGTATTTTGAGTACTTTTGAGGATCTAGGTGCAAAAATATTCACCAATGCTTGTGGGCCATGTATTGGACAATGGGCCCGTTATGATGATCCAAAAAACGCGCCAAAAAACAGTATTGTACATTCATTTAACCGAAATTTTGCAAAGCGTGCAGATGGTAATCCAAACACACATGCATTTGTAGCATCACCAGAATTAACAGCGGCAATTGCTTTTGCAGGTCGCTTAGACTTTAACCCGCTAACAGATACCTTGATTAATGATAAAGGAGAGCAGGTAAAATTCTCTGAGCCTACAGGGTGGGAATTACCACCAAAAGGATTTGAAGTAGAAGAAAATGGATACGTAGCACCACAACCAGATGGAAGTGCAGTACAGGTAACGGTAAGCTCAACAAGTGAGCGTTTACAATTACTCACTCCTTTTACACCTATTGTAGATAAAGACTTATCTAATGCAAGACTGTTAATCAAAGCCTTTGGAAAATGTACAACAGATCATATTTCTATGGCGGGACCTTGGTTGCGTTATAGGGGTCATTTAGATAATATTTCTAACAACTGTTTAATTGGTGCTGTAAACGCATTTGGAAAGAAAACTAACTTTGTTAAAAACCAATTGGATGGAGAGTTTGGAGGAGTTCCAGATACAGCAAGAGTTTATAAGGCAGCTGGTGTAATGACTGTTGTTATAGGAGACCATAACTACGGTGAAGGTTCTTCCAGAGAGCATGCGGCTATGGAGCCACGACATTTAGGAGTTGCTGCAGTGATTGTTAAATCATTTGCTCGTATTCATGAAACCAACTTAAAAAAACAAGGAATGCTAGGCTTAACATTTGCTAATGAAGCAGATTA
>CEST01013420.1_pt1 | contig 28095 bp, 26 predicted proteins | sample 326921 | NCBI WGS metagenome assembly CEST01 (sample SAMEA2621509, study PRJEB7988) | marine metagenome | biome: marine biome (ENVO:00000447); feature: surface water layer (ENVO:00002042); material: "saline water (ENVO:00002010), including plankton (ENVO:xxxxxxxx)" | depth 5 m
CGCGCGCGAAGTCATACCAAGAACAGGGTTCATCACCACAGTAATGGCATATACCTGACGATGATCCTTTTAAATCGAGTAAAGAGCAAATAGACACTATAGTCTTGGCAATATCCTGAGCGTAGGTAGGACAACCAATTTGATCCCCTACGATACTTAACTCGTCACGATCAGCGCCCAATCGCAACATTGTTTTTAAGAAATTATTTCCGTATTCACTGTATACCCATGCTGTGCGAATAATCAGATATTTACAACCAGAGGCTTCAATCGCCAGCTCGCCTTTCAACTTTGAGTCCCCATAAACACCTTGAGGGTTGGTTGGATTTTCTTCCTTATAGGGAACTTCAGAATTACCATCAAAAACATAATCAGTTGATACATGAATTAACCAGCAATCCAGTTGATTACATATGCTAGCAATATTAGCCACAGCACGATGGTTTATAAGATCGGCAGCTTCATGTTCTTCCTCAGCCCTATCAACTGCAGTATAAGCCGTTGCATTGATTACAATATCCGGTGAGATTTCCAATATCTGAGCCTTGGTTACTTCAAACTCAGTAATATCAATTTGCCCACGCGAGGTATAAACAACGTCATGCTCTGTAATAGCTAACTGATCATTGAGACACTGCCCAAGTTGACCCTTACTACCAAGCACCAATATTTTCATAAACGAAGATCAACTAATCGTTTGGCGCTTTCGTCTTTGGTTGACAGGACTGGATTCGCAATTGGCCAAGGTATATTTAAATCTGGGTCACTCCACAAAATACTACCTTCATCGTTAGGATCATAATAATCGGTGCATTTATACTCGAAGTCAGCAGTGGCAGACAACACCACAAAACCATGGGCAAAACCCGGTGGCACCCAAAACTGCTTTTTATTATCTTCAGACAAAATAACGCCTTCCCATTCACCGAATGTTGCCGATCCTTTACGTATATCTACGGCGACATCATAGACTTCCCCGCGGACAACACGAACGAGTTTACCCTGTGGTTTAGTCTTCTGGAAATGCAACCCTCTAAGAACGCACTTAGCAGACCTAGAATGATTATCTTGCACGAACGGCAGGTCAATACCAGCCTCCTGCTCGTATCTGAAAGCTTGGAATGTTTCTAAGAAAAAACCCCTCTCATCACCAAATACGCGCGGCTCTATGATTACACATCCTTTAAGCTTTGAATGGCTAATCTTCATCTATAACCACCTGCTACCTTCAAAAGATACTCTCCATAGCTCGTCTTCTTGAGCTTTTCGGCCTGTAACATTAAATCGGCTTGTGAAATCCAGCCATTATGAAATGCAATCTCCTCCAAGCAAGCCACTTTTAAACCTTGACGATGCTCGACCGTTTGGACGAATTGGCCGGCCTCAAGAAGAGAATCATGAGTGCCAGTATCTAACCAAGCAAAACCTCGACCTAACAACTCGACCTTCAAATCCCCCCTGGCTTGATAGGCGTTATTGATATCTGTAATTTCAAGCTCACCTCGCGAGGACGGCGTAATACTCTTAGCAATCTCCACAACATCATTATCGTAGAAATAAAGCCCGGTTACTGCATAGTTAGATTTGGCGGCGCTTGGCTTTTCCTCAATACTTAAAACATGACCCTGACTATCGAACTCAACAACTCCAAAGCGTTCAGGATCTTTAACATGATACCCAAAAATAGTCGCCCCCTTATCTCGGGTGGTAGCAACATTTAACTTATCAGTAAAATGCTGGCCGTAAAAAACATTATCCCCAAGCACTAGAGCGACATCATGATCGCCAATAAAACTTTCACCTATAATAAAAGCTTGAGCAAGCCCATCGGGGCTCGGCTGAATAGCATAGTCAAGACAAACACCTAAGTGGGAGCCATCACCTAACAAACGCTGGTACCCTGACATATCTTCAGGAGTTGATATAATCAAGATATCTTTAATGCCAGCCAACATCAAAACGGAAATTGGATAGTAAATCATCGGTTTGTCATATATTGGCAGTAGCTGTTTTGATACTCCCATTGTTATGGGGTGGAGTCGACTGCCCGATCCTCCAGCTAATACAATTCCTTTGTACTTAGATGTCATATATCCACCCCTAGTCTTTCCATTCGGTAAGCACCTGAAAGGACTCTCTCCCACCAAGGCTTATTGTCCAAATACCACTGAACTGTTTTACGGAGTCCAGTTTCAAATGTTTCCTCCGGCACCCAACCAAGTTTATCCTCAATTTTTGAAGCATCAATAGCATAGCGCGTATCGTGCCCAGGACGATCTTCGACAAAGGTTATTAAATCCCGGTACTTATCTATCCCTGAAGGCTTCTCCGGCGCTAGCTCTTCAAGCAAGCCGCAAATAGTTTCAACCACGTCAAGATTGGTTTTTTCGTTGTGACCACCAATATTGTAAGTCTCTCCGATTTCACCCTCAGTGACCACCTTAATCAAGGCTTTTGCATGGTCTTCAACATACAACCAATCACGTATTTGTAAACCGTCACCATACATAGGCAGAGGTTTGCCATGAATAGCATTGAGAATGACATGAGGGATAAGTTTTTCGGGAAAATGGTATGGACCATAATTATTTGAGCAATTGGTAATAATCACCGGTAACCCATAGGTACGACCCCAAGCTCGCACCAAGTGGTCGGAGCTTGCTTTACTCGCTGAGTATGGTGAGGAAGGCGCATATGGCGTAACCTCAGTAAAAAAGTCATGGGTACCTTCTAAGTCGCCATATACTTCATCGGTGGAAATATGATGAAACCGAAATAAAGTCTTATCCCCATCACTCAAACATGAGAAATACTTGCGTGACTCCTCTAACAGATTAAAGGTTCCTATAATATTGGTTTCGATAAACTCTCTGGGCCCTTCTATTGACCTGTCGACATGACTCTCGGCCGCTAGATGCATTACCAAATTTGGCTCAAATTCAGTAAAAATAGCATTGATTGCAACGGCATCACCTATATCGGATTTCTTGAACGTGTAGCGATCTTCCACACCAGTGATAGGCAATGAATCGAGGTTCCCAGCATAGGTTAAACTATCAACGTTTAAGACTTTATAGTCAGTGTTGCTTAGAATCTCCCTAATCAACGCACTACCAATAAAGCCAGCACCGCCTGTAACTAAAATTTTCATATAAGTTTACGCAAAGTGATTTAAAAAGTGGTAGTGACAATACTATTAGGGAGTGCTGACCTAAACTTCATTTAGATAGAGTCTGTCTATATTTTTCAGCATCCCAATTCATTAGAGCGTTTATATCATGCTCTTCTAAAATTGTTAAATAACCAGCAGTAGTTTGCCGAACTAGCACTTCATAATAACAATTTAGCTGATCCGCCTGCGCACGCGTATTCAATTGATGCTGAAAAACACCTACTTGTTCAACAAAAATAAAGGGCGGCCTAACTGTTTTGTTTGTAGTTAAGAGAGTTAACACGTCATTAAACCCGCCACAAACCGATTGCGGACCTAAAAAGACAACATGATCTGGAAACATTGCCCATGATTTCTTAACCATAGAAATTAATTCAGGAATTTTTGCTAAAGCATGCAGTTGGGGGTCGTCTGCTAAATGATATTGGAGTTCCGATAATTGGGGAAAACTTAATACTTCATTAGTCGAAGGTAACAAAGTCAATGTCGCATTCACAGGGGTCTTTAGAGAGTCATTCAGTGTTTTTAAAATAATATATATATCATCAACTGTATTTCCACCGATAACGACGCCATGATTTCGCAAAAATACCACTTCTACATTTGGCTTTAGAGATAGCTCTAAGTGAACAGCTCTGGCAAGCTCGAGCCCCGGCTTGAAATAATCAACATAGCACCAGCTAACCTTATCACCTAAAAGGCGATTAAACGTTTCGTGAAAATCGGAACGTACTAAATGAGCTAAAATTTCCACCGCATGTAAATGAACTACAATTTTATGAGGCATCAAGGCATGAAGTAACGTTTCAATTGATGGTTTTAATTTTGACCTCTTAATCAGCATTGGGGTGACTGAGAAATCACCATCGTCAATACTAGATCTTAAGTGCGCCAGATCGACAGGCAAAAATATTTCTTTATGCTTAGCTTCAGAAAGCCATGTCCCCGAGGCCTTTATCCAAAGTGTATCATCGTCTTTCCACGAGACATTGCCACCGGCACCCTGCACCAAAAAAGCGTCACCTCCAATATCGGAACAAAAATCGATGACAGACTCACTTAACTTATTCATTAGTTTTACCTAGTTTTAATATTAACTTTCTCAGCTCAGAAAAATCTTTGAATGACGCATCTGGAGCTCCAACGCCCTCACCGACCGGCGTTCCTTTATGAATTTTTTGTAATGTTACGGCACTTATAGCCTCGCGGGCCCCACGGATGTCGTTTTCTGGATTATCACCTATCATCCATATTCGATCTCCTTTTGGATTCATCTTTGAAAGGGCCATATTAAAAGGAGCCTTGTGTGGCTTATCAAAGCCTGCTTCTTCACTTGTAACAATACAATCAAAATAATGATCAAGACCAAAGTAGACAATCTTGCGGAACTGAATTTGAGACGTTAAATCAGTAACAATAGCCACGGGAATCCCTAGCAATCGAATATCATCTAACACCTCCTTAACGTCATCAAATAATACGGCACTACTTAAAAAAGAACGCCAATAACATTGTTCAAGATCCAATGATAAAAGAACCTGTGACCCTAAACCCATAATTTCAAGCATTCGCTGCATATACAATAAGCGACTATGAGAAGATGCAGTTCCATTAAGCCTATCTTTAACTTGCTTCCGTGCTTCCTTATAAGCTTTGTCAAAATCATCGGTTGCTATTGAAAAAGTAGTTACCACCTTGTCACGCACAGCTTTGTGAGCAGCCATATGGGCAGGATGATAGTCATAAAGCGTATTATCAGTATCAAAGAGGAAGGCATCCGGTAAACGATCAAACTGATTTTGATTAAAAAATTTCATTACATAACCCTCTTAACTAATGCTTGGCTAATATGCGCAACGGTGATCAATTGAATTAAGCCGACCATCCCATCTTCCCATTTTGGAGGAATATCCAAAAAATGGGATAGTCGTGGACACAATATTCGTGCGGCTTCAGCCATATCCTCAGCAAAGATATCGCCCTCTATGGTCAATTCAACCTCAGAGCCACCACTGCCAGGGGACGACTCCACATGGAGGCCGCATAGGCCAACTAATACACGGTATAGCTGCATTTCATTAAACCCCGGCAGTGTCTTAACTATTAACTTTAGTCTAATTTCCTCTTCACTCTCTATATTCTCTAGTATTCTAGGATGGACCGGATGCAGAGAAAGAACAACATCGGCCTGAGCTGCTTGTGGCCTAATAAACCGCTCAGAATCGTGCTCTCTCTTCTCAAAAGAATCTAACACCTTGTCAACTGAGTGCCCCCTTTGCACCACATCGCGTCTTAGCTTGAAATAACGGCGAAGATTTTCATCAATGTCCAAATAGATTTTTAGATCACAACAATCTCTAATAAGTGGAAGGTAAAGTGTATGTAAACCCGACGCTATTACAAAATCATTACTAGAGACGATCGTGGTCCTACTCATCTTTCCAGTGCTGTGATTGTAATGTTTAGAATGTATAAAATGGCCGTTAGACAAAGTAACAATATCATTACTGAAACCTTCTAAATCATTAGCAATTGGATTGAGGTGAGTTGTAACTTGCCACATTGGCTTGTGTCGATCCCAAAGATGATAGTCATCACCTGAAATTTTTGTTGTGGAGTGTTGCCCAAACAGCCCTTCTATTGAATCAGCTAATGTGTCTTTACCCGCACCCGAATCGCCAGATATCCCAATCACGAAAGGCTTACGACTTAACCGGAAAAACTCGCTATTACTTACCGCTTCGCGCCACATTCTAAATGCTAGGGCTGCACCGATCGCGACCATCACAGTATGTAAAACTGAAACACCTCTCTCTGCCAAAAAGATATCGAAAAAGCTCAATGAAGCTGCCATATTAAAAATTTGGCCACTGCTAAAGTACAAGGGTGTCACCGATAGAACCGTTAAAACATAGAGCATAGAAAAAACTGAGACTAACGCCATTGTAATTCGACCGCTACTTGCCTGATACCAAATAAGAAAAGGTATTACCCAAACAAACCAACCTGGGGATGATGGTGTCAATAAAACTATCAACAAAAAAGCAATCCCCATAGTCGCCTGAAATAAGTCGAAGTTTAACCTCTTAACTCTCCATGTTAGATAAAGCATTATCATGTAAATCATAGGTACAACATAAATCGATACACCATCACCGATACCAAAGGATAAACTATAAATCTTGTCCATCTCTGGATTACCAAATAACATTTCTATGCCGAAATCTGAAAACAAGAATGGGAGACCTATGACAATAAAGCATTTACCAAAACCCAGCATAAATTTAGAACTGAGCTGACGCAGCGGCTTATTGTTATAAAAATAAATCAGTAAAAATGGTAGCATAATTACCATACTAAACTTCGCCGAAATAGCCGCCGCACAAAATACACCCGCTCTTTCTAATTTAACCTGATAGATGTAAAAAACAGATCCTGTCAGTAATAATGAAGGGATAAGATCATTAAGACCAAGCATATACGTAGCCAATATAATAATGGGAGAGCACCAATAGAAGGCTATTATAAGACGCTGACGGCCCGGTAGAAGTCGATTTAAAACTAAAAAAAGACATAAGTCGGCAATCAATAAAGTTAAGCCGTAGCTATATTCAAGAGGAAATCCAATAATTTCAAAAAGCAACAATAGCGGCAAGAAGAACAACCACATCGCATATCCATAAGGAAAAGCAGCTCTAGATCCACCAACAATCTCCCATTGAGACCAAGGGTCAAGAGTTAAAGCTCTTACACTAGATTCTAAAAATGGGATATACCATTCCAGCGCGGCTATGGGTGTTAAGGCAGCAATCAGCGATAAACGGACTAAGAGCCCGAGGACAAATGTTTTATCAATAATTTTTCCCATTATCAAAACTCCTTTGATTCCCATAGATCCGGACGTTTAGTGCAAACTGCTGCTGCATTGATATTATATTTCTTAAGGACTGAGCGGAGAATTGGAATTTCAATTTCAGCATCCCGCCCCTGTAATTCCGGAGACACTAAACACATTTTGAAGCCGCCATCTTTAAGCTGCCGTGCCTGATATTCATTTAATGGGAATTTTGTAAAGCAATCCACCCAAACCCAGTCTATCAATCCAGATAGTGTAAGAGCGGTTTCGACAGATTCGAACTCAGAAACCCTAACAGCGCAACGGCGCTCTCCATTTTTAGACCACTTAACAAGAAATGGGAATGACTGATCTAAGAAAAAAAAGTCAGAGATCCCTTTCAATTCCATCATCCTAATTAACTTATCTTCGAGCCCCTCTTCTTTGACGTTAAGGATTAATGTTTTGTGTTGATAGGCATCAAGCCACTGTTTAAAATCCTCTCCCGGACAACACGGGTCATGGTGAATTATCAACTGATCTCCGTGACTTCGAATATCAACTTCTACTCCAAATCGAGTGTCCGTAGACAAAAGCATTTCAAGAGTATTTCGTCGGTGATAAATTATTTTCATGTTAGTTTCTTTTTACGTAATTGGAGACTAAAACCTAGCGTCCTTCGAATAAATTTCCACTTGGCAGAAAAATTAATATTCCAATGTGAAACCCCGTGAGCCCGTTCACCAAATTTAACTGGGAACCGACAAATTTTCAGTCCATGCTCATGAGCTTGGAAATACGCATATAAATCTAGTGAGAAATCAAATGGTGGCTCCTCCCAGGATTCAAAAAATCGTCTAGTGAACATAGTTGGTTGAGCATTAATGTCCCACATAGGTTTAGCGAATAATAGCGTTTCAAAAAAACTCATACCTAAAGTAAATAACACATCCCCCATAGGTCGGCCATGACGCGTGCCCTTTACGAAAATCTCAGACCCACTATCTTTAAAAATAGCTAGTCCTTGGAGTACATCTTTTGGATCAGTCTGCATATCAGCATGTGTCCAACCAATCAATTCAGCATTTGATGATCTGAGACCTGCAAGTATACCGAAACCATATCCTTGATTTTCCTCTACAAAAACACTTCGACAACCTACATATTTCGGTAACAATGACTTCAACACTTCTGCCGTGCCATCTGTTGAGCCATTATCGACTAGAATGACTTCACAATCAGGCAAATCGATCACTGGTTTACATTTTTCAAGTAAAAGCGGTATGTTGGCTGATTCATTAAAACAAGGTATAACGAGTGAAAATTTCATAGGGAATCCGGTTTGATTTCTGATTTAAAAACGAAATATTTCATACCTAGAAAATTTAGCAATGCAGACAAACATGTTGCAATTAAAAACGCATGCTGGATTTGATAAATTTTTCCATTTAGAAAACCCAAAAAGAACGAGTTAACAGCTACGTTAACTAACAAAGTAAAACTATATAAAAGACTAAATCGCCATAGAGAACTTGCTATTGCCACCTCATTTGGACTCTTAAAAGTCCAAAGCCGATTAGCAACATAGGCGAAAATAGTTCCTGAAAGAAAACCCAATAACTTGGCTATATCCGTGGTGGTAATCGCCGCAGACATTAATCCTAGATACACAAGAAAATCAAATCCTACTGTCAATGATCCAACAACTAAAAATTTCGCGAATTCGAGTTTAATCATTGCGAGCTACTGAGTATAAAGGCGGCGGCAATTTACACATTTCTTTAAGAATCTCTAGCTGATCTTGCGGAATACGCGCATCATGATCTAGCGTATACGGATGACCATCCCATTTGTGAAAACAAGACTGCCAGTATTCATATGTACGTAGGTCATTTGGCGTACCCCAGCATAAATAGTCATCAACTTCAAAAAGCTGACATTTTAAGCCTAAGGCAATCGCATCATTTATGAGTGAATCGATATAAAATTCACCATTTACTTTCCCATCACGCTCGATAAGTCGCGCTAACGAAAGTCGAAAATGTTCAGACTTTCGGAATGTAAAAGTTCCCAGCACAACCGGATCACTCTTCGGATTTGAAAGCGGCTTTTTAACTGAAATCGCTTTGATGTTACCGTGTTCATCAGAATCGATCCAGCCAAACATGGCAGGGCTACGCGCAGCATTGCAATAACCCCGCATACCCCAAACAATCACATCAATTTCAGGCGCTTCTGATAATTTAAGTAGTTTGTCAGCATTATATAGAGCCCCATTGTCACAAGCACCGAATGTTATTGGGTCATAAATACCAGAATCTTTTTCAGCTAATGCGTCTAAACCTATTAGAGCCGTACAAGCTTGGCCTTCCGTAACACCGTCAATAGTCTTAATTACAGCAGTAGGGTACAAGGTACTAATCATGGTACATACTTCTGTATAGCCCTTCATATCTTCTCTTATGACAAACACATGGTTTTCTGCAGCTGGAAGGTCATGCGTTGCCTGCACCACCATAGGTCGCCCTGACACTGGGATAAGTGGTTTTGTTAAAGAATAGCCCTCATTAACAAAACGCTGCCCCAGTCCTGCCATAGGTATGATGCAAGATCCTTTTCGCTCAGCAATGATGCGAGACGGTGTCATAAGTCGTGAAAAGATGGCTGACCAGCTATTGTACTCATCTACATCGTCAGGGGTCCCCCATTGCATAAAGTGCTGCAGTGGATAGACTGTAACGAGATTGTCATTAGCTAAAAGAATTTTGTACGCCAAACTAACATAGTATTCACCATTAACATTCAAATCCTGTTCTATTACTGATCTGAAGGCGTCAATCATTATCTCTCCTGAAGCAAAGTAATAAGTGCCACTCGACGCAAACTCATCCATTCTATTATTCGTGTAAGGCTGCTTTTCTTGAATGTCACTCACAAGGCCATTTTGCTCCTTCAAATAAGCATAGTTAGTATTGCCTAAACTATGTGGGTGGAATCCCTTATAAGCTGGTATTGAGCCAATACAGTTACTATCACTTACAAATTTTTTAAAATTCTGCCAGTCCCAGTAACATGTGAAATCACAATAATTAACTACCACCGGTCGATCAACATCCAGCACATCTGAAATCTGGAGAACGGCATGAATGGGACCTAACTTATGTGCTGCTATGCCAAAAATTCTTCCCGTAGGACAGTAATGATGGATAATCTTTTTCATATCATAATCAGGATTGTTCAGATGGTCCTCATTACAAATAAAAATAAAGTCATTCTCTCCCGGAAACATATCAATAACATGGCCAATGATTGGCTTCCCATCTATTTCGATTAAAGGCTTAGGTAAGTTGTAACCTGCTCGCCGGAACCTCTCACCAAAACCAGACATCGGGATTACAATTTGCATTTCAGCTCCTTAAATATTAACTTCGATAGAAAAATTATGCTCTTAAGCATAACGGTACTTGTAACTTTTAATATATGCGAGCGCGAAGGGAACGAAACAGAGAAGATACCTGGGCTGTGCTTCAAAAAACAAGAACAGCGCCATCAAACTTCCCCCGTACAAAAAAATTCTGAGATCCGCCACATAATAGGGCTTACGGATGTACTTTAACGCTAAAATAAATGGTGTCATGAGCAAGAATTTAATAAAAACACTAGCCGTGAAAAATATGACACCAATATTTTTGATATTGCCATCCTTAGTAGTGCAGAGATAACCATGCTCCTCAATTCTACGATTTTGAATACCCGTAGCTAAAGACAATGCCGTATCCTCACATACATTCGCCCCACCAAAATGCTCCCCATAGGTAGTCGGCATGTATATGTAGTATTTCAATTTACATGTATAAAATGTAATGTTTTCATTTAATGATCGTTCTGAAAAATTATTTTTTAATATATCTAGAACTGATCCAGAGTCACCGTATTTAGTAAGGTGTTGCTCCAAAACATTTTTATTCCAGTTGCCACAGGAGTTACCACCATTACTGTTCGTCCCTAAATCCACTACGCTAGCAACGTAACCAACTGACTTAAAATTAGAGTCATTAGCACCGACTAAATCATCGTCCTTAGAAAATTGTGCTAAAAACCAAAAAAGCAGCAAAGCAATGGTCAAAATACTTACAAGATATAGACTAGCGCGAGAAAGCTTAGTGGTCAACAGAGTCGGCAGCATGCCAAATAAAGCTTGCGTCCTAACGAAAGGAATCAAAAACACAAGTAAAATTTGATATTTCGAGTAATAGTAACTGTATGAATTCGATGTCACGAAAAACGAAATAATAACTAACGATAAAATTTCGGTATTGGGCACTGGAATTAGCGGCAATAACGAAAAGATAATCGGCATTAGCATTAAAATATCACGAGCCTTACTTAAGAACGAACTTACAAAATACAGAACTAAGGCTGAGTTAATTATATAAAATAATATCAAATATGATTCATAGGCTCCGGCAAATATCGACGGATAAAGGAATTTTAGGAAGCTGCCTTTATGCATAGGAATTTGATCAATCAATGATATATAAAAATATCCAAAGTCAGATGTTAATCTTACATCTACAACACTGTACCAAAGCACCAAAAGCATTATAAATGGGGCCAACAGAAGGGCCTTATTTCTTTTTATCAAAGGTTTCACAATCCCACCAAAGTAGTCAATATAATATAAATTTCTAACCGTCCTATTCTCAAAATCATAGAGAAGTAACTCTTAGACTAACTATTAAAAATTTCGATCTAAATATTTTACCTTTAAGAGTCTGAGAATAGCTTCACACTATTTACAATGTTATTCTTATTAGAACTACCAAACAAAACACCATCAATTTTTGGGCAAGATGTTAAAAATTTTCGCAAGTCTTCTTTTTGACTTCCACTGAACAAGGACATAGCCACCGTTTCAAAATAATCATATTTTTTTAAACTCTCAAATACTGCTTTTTTGGACGGATTCATGCGGAATCCACTCTGATTTAAGTTGAATACAATACTGCACCCTTTGCAACCTTCGTTAGATATACCTTTTGCCAAACGCTCAAAGTTCATTGTATAAAACACAGTTTGTACACCCATTTTTTGAACTGCTAAATCAAATTGACGCAGGATATCAAAGCGGTCAATTCCAATTAGAAAGTCAGTGGCTACATTTAATAAGCCAACAGATTGAACTCGAGACATCGGTAATCCTGCTAATTCAGCACGAATTAATGAGCCAATAACCGGTGTATAATTTCCGAACATCGCTGCAAATATGGAGGTAACTGTTGAAAGCACTCCCGCTTTTACCACCTTATCTTTAATTGCACCCAATAGCCCTTTTTCAGAAATAAGATCATTTACGGCATGAGCATAAGGAATTGAGGGATGAAGATTAAAAGGGCAATCCTCTATAATTAAGTGAATAGCTTGAATGGTCTTGGGAGTGACAGTAAATGAGAAGTCCTTAATTCCAGCTTCCCAGGCATCCTTAAGAGTATCCGCTATACTTTGTGGGTCTTTATACCTGTCGAGATAATGTGACCCTAAACCTTGGGAGTGATTCACACCTAAAAATTGGTTATCACCAAAATAAATTTTCATATGACCTCACCGTAAATGCGCTCCAGAAGATGATCTACTTCAACCGCCTGCTCGACATCATAATATTTGATTTTATTAGCCACTATAGCTGTAATGAAGTTCGAGAGCTGGTTCTGGAATTCCTCTCCCCTAAGGTAATAATCAACACTAGTATCGACATCTTTAATGGTTATAACTTCAGATTTGTCTCCAGTTACTTGAATCTTTTGACCATCACAAACAATTTCATTAAATTCCGTAAGAATACTGATGTTTAAAGATGCTTTTCTAACCGTTGCATCAGCCCAATCGCACTTTATGCGTGACGCTAACTTTAATTCTCCTTTATGTGTAATTTCCACCTCAAAGCGATCGATACTGCCTTCATTGAAAAGACAAACTTTAGAAATACAGCTTACTGATGTTGACGCCCCCATCAAAAATAGTGACAAATCTATGGCATGACAACCATAGTCATATAGACAACCTGAACCTACGCCTTTAGTTCGCCAGGTAGATGGGCTATCTGCTTTCACTACATTACCTTTCATTTCGATTGATAATGAAGTCGCAACACCATAAGTTTCGTCTTGCAAGAATTCTTTCAACTTCAAATATATAGGCTGATGTCGATAAACATATCCGACACTCAGCTGAACGCCTCTATCTTTAGCCAGAGCCAACAGAGCTTCACTTTGGGTTGATTCCAACGTCATTGGCTTCTCAAGAAAAACATGCTTATTCTTGAGTAAAAAATCCGTACAAATACTAAAATGTGAGGTTGGCGGAGTCAAAACTAATACTGCGTCGTATTCGATTTCTCGTAATTGATGTATTGATTTTTTGACTGGAACATTTAAAAGCGTCTTAAAAATAAACCGTAATAAAATATTTGGCTCAACAACCGCCACTAAATTTGATGCACTATTCGCTATGACGTGCGGAATATGAGATAAAGCAATCCGACCCGCGCCAACTACTACAAAATTAACCATTTATAACTTCCGATAAAATATTAGGAGATTAGAATTGCGCTCTCATTGAGCTTGAGACCTGACTTTATAACCTTTGCTGGAACACCAACAGCTAACGAACCAGCGGGGATATCCTTTGTGACTACCGTCCCTGCACCTATGATGCAGTCATCCCCAATATTAACGCCGGGCAAAATAAATGCGCCTACGCCAATAAAGCACCTCCTACCAATTACTACTTTTTTCCGAAGAGGAAGCTCAGGATTTTGTTCATCTCTGTAAACATGCTCATGGCATAATATGGTTGCTTTGCTAGCAATAAGACATCCATCGCCTATATGTATGTCTTCTGGATACACGCGATCTAGATTTACACCACGCTCAATAATGACTCTTTTTGAAATATTCTTATAGCCCTTAAGTGTAAGTAAGAACAAACGTATATTTTGGATTATCGGCCCTAATATCTCTAGAATTCTAATTCGCAATGATTTCATAACTCTCCAGCAAAATTATAATTATTTATACTCTTTGGTTAAGACATCGTGATAGCGCTTACATATCCTCGACCAAGAATATTCTTTAACAGCAACTAAATGCACCTTCAGCGCTGTTTCGTCTAGCCACTCTCGAGTAATGCTATTCAGGCATGAAATTAACTCCTCTTTATTGGAAAAGAATAGCGCCTCACCGTGAGTTGTGTGCCTGTTAAAGTTAACATCAAAAGAGACAATGGGTAATGAGTGCCACATGGTTTCCACCAGCACCGGATTAGTTCCGCCGGCACTATGCCCATGGACATAGAGCCTAGCTCTAGCCCTAATTGCTGCTAATTTGTTTAAATCAAAAATTGGATCAATCAGATGAATATTAGAGAAACTACCAAAACGAGCCCGCATATCTTTCCCAAAATTGCAACTCTCCCAATTAGAAATAAAAACTAGTGGTATCGAATTATAAGAGTAGGATGAGAGAATCATCTCAATATTGTTATCAGGTTGTGCCCGACTTATTGCCAAATCGAAATCACCATCTGGTAGGATTAGGTCTTGCAGGCTATCTTTATCAGGCTCGTAAGTTATTCCTTGGTCACCACCATACGGAATACAAACTGTTGCTACTGAGTAATTTTTATCAACATACTCTGACAGTCCTTGATTATCAGCAATCGTAACGTGCGCATTTTTAATAGCGAACCGTTCATTTAGCTTTAGATACCAGCTTGCCAAGTTACTCCATTTAGAGCGAGACCATTCTAGTCCCGCCATATTCACCACAAACTTAACATTTGGAAATAATAGTTTAAATACAGGCAGAAATAATGTCGCTGAAGTTCCCAGTATTAGCAATACTCCACCTTTTTTACACGCTTTGAACATAGATACGCAATCATATGGAATAGACTGCCAGCCGTTTGCCTTGAAAGGCACACTAACAAGCGCAGCATTTTTATATCTATAGTCGGACGCTTTTGCTACTGCAGCCTCGCAGTAGACAAATATATTGTCCAACTCAAAAAATGAAGAACATACCAACTGCTCTGCGAGAGTCTCGAAGCCACCATAACTAGCCGGCAGACCAACAACACCCACAATGTGAATATTAATAATCTATTAACTCCATAATTATTTATTTTAAAAATTAATACGGTCAACAATCCAACATTTGAGAGCCGTTAAATTATTAGCTGTATATCCTATTATTCATTTAGGTAGATCGCCTGACAGTAAAATGCGTATCCCACTCAAATAACCGGAGGCCTTTTCCAATTCTAATTTATCTCTACGAAATAACCAAAATGAAAAGTGAACACTTGATCTCGCAAATAAAATTGAAGACAGAAGCGCCCTGAAATATAGAAGCATAATTTTATTATGCCTTTTACTTACGTAAATAAGCGAAGACCTCATAGTATTACAAACAGCCCTCACCCCTATCCACTCTTTACCGCTTCCTTCAAAATGTACCATCGAGCACAGTGATGTGTATGACACTTTATATCCAGCAGCCCTCACTCTATCGCAGTAGTCAACATCTTCCATATACATAAACATGTCACTGTCAAAACCGCCAACATCGTCCCAGATGTCCTTTTTTGTAAGTAAAGCGGCACCAGAAACCCAATCCACATCAGTCAAATCCTGGGAGTACAGTGACGATACTTTAGATACAGTGCGAGGAAAATATCGCGATACGAGAGGAAAGGGAAACCATGACATAGCCAATCCAGTAGGCGTATTTTCCAACCCAATCGTTTCCTGCTGTCTACCATCTCCGTAAAACAATCTGCAACCAAGCACACCGAAATCACTCTGGTCATCCGCAATCGACATCAATTGAGAAAAACCAGATTGAAATACAGTATCTACATTAACTAAAAATACATATTCCCCTAGCGCATGGCTAGCACCCAGATTATTTCCCCCAGTAAATCCGAGATTAGTTGGGGAAGTGATAAGTCGAATCCACTGATGCTCACGCCTTAAATAACTAACACTACCGTCTGTTGAGGCATTGTCTACAACAATAACCTCGCAATCCTTGGTCAGACTTTTTTGTAATGAGTCTAAACAATTTGGTAAAAATTCTAGCCCATTAAAATTGACTAAAATAACTGATACCTTGATCATAATTTTAACCTTGACGTTCTATAAAAGTAGTCCTACTGGGCGTTCTTAACCATGCAACCAAAATCCAAGGAATAATATTGTTCAAAATATCACGCGAAGACAAAAACCCGCCAGATGTATAACTACTAGCAAGTAAGGAAAATAAAGGACAGAAAATAAGTACTGCAACTACAGTTTGCTGCATATACCCTTTAACAATGCAAAACTGTAAGTACTTGAAAGAACGAAATAGTGATCTAAACAAAAAAAACAGAACACCGAGACCGACAACACCAATATGTAACACTATCCCCAAAATACCATTATGAAACTGAGAAACCTGGTCGTACTCTATATTATCTAATTCAAGAGTAGTGCCAAACGAGACTGGACAACCAAAACCACATCCAAAGATATTGCCTGTTGCGAAATTTTCTACAATCTTATTGACAAGTACTAAATTTTCATAAGCCCGATAATTCCAATATATATCTTCAATTCTATTAAAGTCCGAAGTTTTGAAAATTTCACTACTGACAATTTCTAGACGGTCATTAGAAAAGCCAAGGCTTAGTAAAGTAAAAACCAAACTGCACCCCAAGAGCACCAATACAAAGCTCCGAGCAAGAGAATACTTTCCTAAACTGAGCCCTATTCCTGTAAGGAGAACCAACAAAAGTAGCGCCGTGCGCGACGAGTTTAAAAGTACTAGAGTAGGGACAACGATTAAAAAGAAAAGCGTTACAAATGACAATTCAAAGCCTACCACTAGTTTTTGCTTTTTTACTATTAGTGCTAGAAAGTAGGCAATAAGGGGCATCCAACCCAGACTCTCTCTCATCAAGGCATCCCCAGATATAATGAATTTATAGCTAGGATTTAAGCTAACTGCTATTAGGTAGAGTAAAACCTGAAAGATAGCCACTAAATATATAGCTAAAATAGTCTTATTTAGTCTATACGTATTTTTCTCAAGAGGCCTTTCAAAATCAAAAAAATCGACGAGAATAAATCCGGCCAAAAGCAGGAAGTAGGATAACGAAGATCTTATTACAGCCACGATGCCATTTAAATATATTGAGCCAAAAAGCACGGCGCATAAGCCAATAATAATAATGAGCGTCTTTTTCTTTATAGGGTTTAACAAAAACGCAGCGCAAATACATACAAGCGCAAGTACATAGTACAGTGCATTGGTAACAATGAAACCTTGAAAAGTAATCACACACAACGAGCATATTAATAAAATAAAACAAGAAAGTTTTGACTTTCTATAGCTGACTTGGCGAATCATTTATTAAACTCTGAGAGTAAATTAGCAGATATAAAGCCACATCGATCATCCCACGAATTTGCCTTGAGAAAATGTGTCCTCTGCTCAAGAGAATATTTAATGGAACTAGATGAAATCTGATCCTCAAGGACGCTAATTAGTTCTTCTACATTATTATAAAACGAGACGAAATCACCAAATCTTTCAACTTCAGGATAATAGATAGAGATTATATTCTTGTTGATATTTATGTACTCATACAGTTTAACTGGGTCAACACTTTCTATAAGTTTATTCCTAACAAATGGCATGATAAAACAATCGTATTCTGAGGCCTCGACCATCAATTTAGAGTGTTCCATTGGGCCAAGAAAAATAAGGTTATCGTCATTGGGGGTGGATGTAATAACGGGCCCTATAAAATAAAACTTTACGTCCTTCATTTGCTTTGCAACCTGGACCAAAAGCCCAAAATCGATATATTCAGCAACAGTACCAAAGTAAAGGACTTTTAACTGCGAATCACATCTCTTAGCTTTTGAGGTAGTTGTCGGCAAAGCCTCTCCACCAAAAGCATTTCTCGATAGGAATATTTTTTTTTCATCGGCTCCTCTCGCAACTAAAACATCAAGTAAGTGCATGCTTGTGACAAATATTTTCCCAGCAAGAGAACACAAAAAAATCTCTTTCTCCATCTGTCGTTTTTTGCCAATGCCCTGAAAAAACTCAGGATTATCATCCATGCAATCATACACTACTGGGATTTTGACAATACCTTTTGATATTAGATACGGAAGATAAACAGGGTTTGTAATCCAAATTAATTTGGGTCTAAAAAGCAAGACTTGAAAGCTTAAGATAACTTCACGAATAATTGTATTTAAAATGGCCACAATAAAGTATCGCGACAATGGCAACATAATCATCGGGGATTTCTTAAAAGTACGCGCAGTAGTCGTCTCGTTCTTTTTTTGCATAATTAACTTTATTAAGGATCTTGGGTATATGACCTTTAAATCAAAAGTCTTACTAAGACCTTCAGCTAAAAAATGAGGTCTCTGTTTAATCCACTCTAAGTCTATGTGGATAATATAAAGAATCCTTAGTTTTTCTGCAGATATTATGTCACCGGTAATTTTCATACTGCTAAACATCCAATTTGAACTGTAAATTCCAAAACACTCGAAACATAATCACGCTAGATGAAACTTAAACCCTTTTTATACCTACAAAGAATGCCTGCTTCCCTTTTGGCCATGCTATCGGAACATCGCCCACCATAACGCTCCAATCAACATCGAAACAGGAAATATTATTCTCCATAAAATCGTCATTGATGGTCCAAAAGTGCTCATAAGTAGAATTTCCCGGTGAAATTAAAGCTCCATTATCAGGGTGCATCTCCTCCCATGGGCATTGAATTATAATGACCTTATTTGATAATTTTATTAGACCTTCCACAAAAGCTTTCGGATCATCAACATGCTCAATAACGTTACTTGAATAAACGAGGTCATACGTATTGCCAGCTTTATGCTTAACGACTGGTAAATGCGGACTGTATTTTGAGATACCTTTATCAAGTGCCACATCAGACAAATCATAAAGCCCTATTTTGGCCGAGGGGAAAAACATATTTATGATTGGAGCTGAATCACCCATCGCGCAACCAAAATCTAGTATCGAACTAACCTCTCCAAGCTGATTGCGATCAACATAAGCAAAAAGTCCTGTTGCAAAGAGGCTAGTTTGATTAGTACCTCCCGCAATCGACCAATCAAGTGCCATTCTATAATTCCAATTTTTTTGAATTTATTTTGAACAATGTCTCTGCTGATATTCTTACCAAAAAAGAATACATCATTTTAGACCTTATCTTAATTAAAGAGACTGGGTTAAATTTTTTAGATTCCAATATCTTTTTCTCTATCAAAAATGAGTTGTACTGTTATTTTTTTTCAAGCAAATACCAGCCTATTGTCCAAATAGAGTGCAAGCAATAAGCAACAAGTAATGCATAAGAAACGCCCAATACGCCAATATCAGACATAGCAAGAGACGCTAATACATACGCCGTAGCCCAACCTAAATTCATAGCAAAGCCTAACCAATATCTACTATTTGCTATCAAAATCGCCCCTATAGGACTAATGACTGCTGATATAAAAGCAGCAAGAGCCATAACGCGAATAACAAACGTGTATTCCACATCATAGTTTCCAAATATCGTTAAAAATTCCCCAGCCAGTATCCATATAAACAAAAAAACTGGAAAAGCTATACAAAAATTCAAAACGAAACTCATTTTTATTAGAGCCGTTGATGCATCTAGGTTATTGAAACTAAGGTGCTTTGATAACAATGGTAAGAGGACTCGTCCAAAAGCAATTGGCACAAAAACTACTAGCTGAAATACTTGCTGACCGACTCCAAAAACGCCTACTTCCTCTAAACCTCGGCCTGAATATACAATAATTGTTTGAACAGACCAAGTGGCAAGAGCTATCATAATACCTAATAGCATCATTGGAAGGCCCTGGTCCAAAAGGGTGCGACTGTGTGAAAAATCAATTTTTCTACTTAATAAGTTGTCAGCCCTTAGTTTTTTAAGACACATAAAGCCACTAACTAATAATTGGATTGCGGGCACCGTCGCGATCGACAATATGGCACCGTACATTCCAAACAGATCTACTAAGATCACAACAGATAGTAACCCTAGAATTGACGCTAGAACTAAGGCGAATATACTATGCTTTACCTTATCTAAACCAAAAAGAAATGCATGGTTTAACGCGTCTAAATTTATGCATAGTATCGCCAGTGAAGTAATCAGCACAAAATCATAATTAAACACATCTTGTGACATATCTTTAGGGAAAAGAAATACTCCCACTAGTATAAATAATAAAGTTCCTATTAAACCGCTAAGAAAGGTTGCTGAATAATAAAGTGTAATAATTTGTTTTAATTTATTTTTGTCATTGTCGTAAATTTCCGCCGCGATTTTTGTTGCAGGTACTGGAAGACCAATCGAGAATAATAAACAAAAAAACATTAGTGCCGCTTGAAAATAGATATATATCCCGAAGTTTTCGCCACCAATCTGACGCGATACATAAACCACCGAAACAAAGGTAAGAATTTTTGAAGAAATCCCGCCAACAGCACTAATACCACCGCCCACGAGCAACTTATTCATCACATCTGTTTTTAACAATTTAGGGCCAAAGTTCTCACGAATCTGCTGAAGCTTACTACAGATAAACACCTTCATAAGCCAACCATACTGTTATTACCCCATCAAATTAAGGTGAACGGCCATTAAGTAGAGAGTATTTTTTGACAACTAATGTGAGGAAATCACACCAACTAACTTAAAAATAGTCCGCGACCACATGTCTATCAAAAAAATTAGCGCCATAGCGTACTATTTATATGCCCTTGCGTGCTTAATCAACTATTCGTAAAACATCTAGAATTCGAGCGCAAGCATTACCATCCCCATATGGATTATAAGCCTTCTTCATATTGTCATATGCTTCTTCATTCTCCAGCAAATATCTAATCTCTTTCATAATCGTATCCTTTGCAGTTCCCACTAATTTGACTGTTCCGGCCGCCACTGCTTCGGGCCGCTCAGTGGTATCTCTCATTACAAGGACCGGCTTTCCTAACGATGGCGCTTCCTCTTGAATTCCTCCTGAATCAGTTAATATTATGTGCGCTCGATCCATTAAGTAGATAAACGGAAGATAATCGAGCGGCTCAATTAAAAAGACATTAGGCAAACCACTAAGTTCTCGTTTAACTGGGACCTGAACATTAGGATTTAAATGAACTGGATAGACTATCTGTACATCAGGATACTCAACTGAAATTTCGCGTAATGCCTCACAAATTCTATCCAAGCCAGCTCCAAAACTTTCGCGGCGATGCCCTGTTACCAATATAAACTTTTTACTAGCATCAAGAAATTCGAACTGTAATGCTAAATGGTTGTTTAGCGATTGATCTTCGACGAGTTTTTGCTTAACCCAAAATAACGCATCAATAACAGTATTTCCCGTCACTGTGATATCACTATCATTAACACCCTCAGCCAGCAGATTATCTTTAGAGTTTATAGTTGGCGCAAAATGATACCGTGTAATTGTGCTCGTTAATTTACGATTGGCTTCCTCCGGCCAGGGAGAGTAAATATTACCAGTCCTTAGACCTGCTTCGACGTGACCAACTCCAATCTTATTATAATAAGCCGCAAGAGCAGCAGCAAAAGTTGTCGCTGTATCACCATGCACCAGAACAGTGTCGGGTTTATACTCTTCCAAAATCGGTTTCAAGCCGACCAAAACCTGTGTAGTAACATCGTTAAGTGTCTGACCAGCTCTCATAATATTTAGATCGAAATCAGCTTTAATCGCAAACAATTCCATCACCTGATCAAGCATTTCTCTATGCTGGGCAGTTACACAAACCTTTAATATGAAATGACTATCCGCCTTTAAAGCATGAATCAGTGGCGCCATCTTTATAGCTTCAGGACGAGTTCCAAAAACCACGAGAATTTTTCTCATCATTACTACTCCAGGAATCTTTTGATTTTCATGTATTTCGCTATCTGGAACGTAAAGGACCTTATAATAGACAATCAATCATTAGTTTTTAGTTGATAGATTTTTCGTATTACGTTTCATCATTGAACTGTCATAAGTTGACCGCGTTTTAACTTAATCTACAGAACCATATGTAAAAAAATAATAGCTTAACCTTGAAGGCCTAAACTCGAACTGTAACGCTCTGAAACATACTTCAAATTATAACTCTTAAGAATGGCGGCAATAGTCAGATAATGGTCTTCTTTAAATAGAGACGGATTGTCTAACAAAGCCATTAGCTTTGCGTACATATCTTCATCATCAAACGGATTAAACATATGCCGCTGAGCAAATGTAAACTCTCCCATAGATGTTGTATTTGAGAACAAAACCCTCGAGTTTGCCAGAAGGGCCTCTAAAATGGGCATGCCCAAGCCTTCGCATAACGAGGGATAAATCACAACTTTAGAGCCTATATGCAACTTTTCTAACTCGTTGGAGTTTATATTTTCTCGAAATATGACTCTGTCGCCAATCCCTAGGTCTTTAGCCAACCGAATACATCTTTCTTTTGTTCCGTCTACATCAAAACCGACCAGAGTAAGTGTGAGTGATTTGGCATTAGGTATTTTAGAAAACACACTAATAAGTCGCTCATGATTCTTGCGCTCTTCGAATCTACTTACATAAAGGACGTTATGCTCAATTAATTCATCATCTTCTAAAATGTCCCCCACAGGGGCTTCTATCTGAATGGGGATAACTTCAATTTTTCGGGGGTCAATATTATACTTCGTATTTAATCGCTCTTTGCTAAACATGCTTATAGTGAATATTTTTTCTGATCTTCTAGCACTCCGGTTAATTAAATAGCGTCGACTAAGAATATAAAAAATACTGTAAAACTTAGGGTAATCTTCATATAAAATATCATGTACTGTAACGAAGTATCTAATAACCTTGGACGTAAAAAACGGAATGAAATATTGTCCGTAAAAGGTATCAATTTTATTCCTTTTAAGTATCAGTGGAATGTCGAAAATTAATCTTAATATTCCAACAGTCGAATACGGCAATAACTCAACGGAACTTCCCTTAAAAGCCTCTCTCAATCCCTCGAGTTCAGTTTTTTTTACTCCAACAAAAATGCTAATACCCGGATTGAGTTGACTTAACCCATCAATAAGACCAGACAAAAATTTTTGAACTCCGTGCTTTTTAAGCCCCAAATGATGCCCATCAATAAACAATTTCATCTGGCTATTGGACTCGAAAAAAGACAAAAACAATTAGAGGATTGTCCATCATCGGATAGTTTTTCAACTGAGTTTCTTCGTGATGACTTCATAATAATAGAGGCCCGGATGCGTGAATGATCAATTCCAAGGAAAGAATTCAGTTAACTCAAAACTGACCACATAGTATTAGGGCTAATAACTGAAAGCAGCTCCATATCAGTTACAGCGCCCAATCATGGTCTATCTAATTTTTTATGACACTCTGAATGGTCTTGACAGATGGCGTATGACCAAATGCACCAAACAAGTGGAAATGGGGAGGTGTGTATATTTCCTCGAGTTTAGCTGGAACCTCAGGGAATAAGTCCTTATGCTTGTCTTTCACAAAAAACGCATTCGCTCCACTTGCAGCGTTGCAACACACAAGCGAGTATCCATATTTCGTGAACAGATCCACAAAACTCATTAATGACGCGCCCTGGTAATCATTGTACTCCCAAATATTTTTCGGATCATAATCAATACTAAACCTAACCGGTGGGGGAAATTTAGCATTATACTCAACTATAAATAGTTCTGGCGAGGCGCCATCCGCGAGTAATGAGGCACAAAAGAACAGGTCGTTACCATCCAAGTCCAGAGACAGTACGTTTACATTGTCTATTTCATGGTATTTCAAGCCTCGCCTATATAAATCACAGCAATTCTCATTCGTTATCCATGCCTTTTCATACTGTAAGCGGTCAGCCTGGCTTACATCAAAAGCCAAGTCTTCGCCTCCCACCCAAAATCCACGCCATCCAAGCGCTAGTAGAATTAGGCTATTATTTTCCATCCCATCACCAACGCCAAACTCAGCAAAAGTACCCACATCTAAGTTGAGTCTTTTAACTATTTCAATGGTAAGTCCATCCTCATCAGTTTGCGAAAAACACTTTTTCCCAAATTTTGCGAGCGGATTCGGATGATCTGCTTGGCGCTTGCTCATTTGTCCGGACAGTTGCATATCGTAGATAGAAAGCAAGTTTTTAAAATCTCTACGAAACCGAATCAACCCAGGCAGAATTTTCCTCAATATTTTTTTTAACATTTTTTATCCTTAATTAGACTTTATAATCAAAAATATCATTCACTCGTTGATTCGCACTACACCCCACGTATAACCGTAGTACTCTAAAACAGTTTATTAAGCATCTTCTGTATGCCAATATACCTAAGTTAATCTGAGCCAATATATTAATCACGTTAGCATGTGAGCCGAATTATTGCAGATTATAAAGGCATTAATTAAAATCATATAATTACATTATTTTAATTAGGTCTGCCCTATTTTTACGATATATATGATTTTATGACTTACGCGGACGTGTTAACACCTGAATTTAGCATAACCGAAAGAGTAGATCCTAGGGAGTGGTTTTCGAGTCTCCCGGCATATTGCGCAACCAAATTATCCAGTTTGCGAGAATCACCCCTCAAAACCTTCAATTCATTCGATCGGACAAATACAGGGTCTACTTTAATCTTGATTGAGTGTCCCGTTAGCTTGATAAGAGTATCGATGACAAATTGCAAAGAATACGCCTGGCCTGAACAGATATTATATATCTCACCAGATTCACCATAATTCAACAAAGCCAAGTATGACTCACATACCATTTTGACATCATTAAATTCTCTTTCAACATCGATATTACCTAAAGAAATCAAAGGCTGCTTAGTTAAAAAATGATCTACTAATTTTGGAATAATAAAATTAATGTCCTGCCCAGGCCCTGTATAATTAAAAGGTCTAGCAATAACAATCGAAATTTTGTCACTGTAAGTAAGAGCCATTTTTTCCATGGCAAGCTTGCTCACTGCGTAATGATTTATGGGATTTGGTGTTATATTTTCATCGATAGGCAAAATATCACAATTGCCATAAACATTGGCACTGCTGGCCAGTAATACTTTAAACGGCGCCTTCGATAGCTTCAATATCGCGTCGAGCAAATTGGTTGTTCCGATCACGTTAACAGCATAAAAAGAAATTTTGTCTGGACTACCCACGAAACTTATCGCAGCGAGGTGAGCGACAAGATCAGGTTGAACCAACAAAACTTCGTTCTGCAGGGCTTCTCGATCTAAAAGATCGGCCTTTAGCTTGAAAACTTCATAGCCAGCCTTAGCTGCTCTTGAGCAAAGATGCTGACCAGTGAAACCATCAGCGCCAGTGACTAACAATTTCAAAAGGAAATTCCTCGCTCAACCCGATCTAGATCAGATGCCACCATCATATTACAAAGCTCTTCGAGGCTTGTTTTAGCCTCCCAGCCTAATTTAGCCTTTGCTTTAGACGCATCGCCAATGAGTAATTCCACTTCAGCTGGCCTATAAAAATCTTTATTCACTCGCATTACAATATTACCGCTCGAGAGATCAATAGCTTTTTCTTCTATACCTACGCCTTCAAATGCAATCTTGATACCGCCTGCCTGAAAAGCTAAGTCCACGAATTGACGCACAGTAATAGTACGGTTTGTCGCCAATACGAAGTTATCTGGCTCATCTGCCTGCAACATTCTCCACATCCCATCCACATAATCTTTGGCAAATCCCCAGTCACGCTTTGCATCGATATTACCCAGCTCTAATACATCCAATTTCCCAAGTTTTATTCTGGCAACCGCATCAGTAATCTTACGCGTAACAAATTCAAGCCCACGTAGAGGGCTTTCATGATTAAACAAAATGCCACTACTAGCAAAAATACCATAACTTTCACGATAATTTACCGTCATCCAATGCGCATATAACTTTGCAACCCCATACGGGCTGCGAGGATAAAAAGCTGTTGACTCAGTTTGAGGGACTGACTGTACTTTTCCGAACATTTCAGACGTACTCGCCTGATAAAAACGGATGTTAGTATCCACAAGCCGAATCGCCTCTAACAAATTTACAGCGCCAAGCCCTGTTATAAGAGCTGTGGTAGTTGGCTGTTCAAAACTAGCTCCCACAAAACTCTGCGCGGCTAAGTTATATACCTCATCAGGTTGTATTTCTTTAAAAAGAGAAATAGTATTTCCCAAATCGGTTAGGTCATACTCGACTAATCTCAAATTTTCATGTTGCCTGATACCTAACTCGTCAAGACGCCAAAAATTAACGGAACTTGTCCTCCTATATCCGCCGAAGACCACATAGCCTTTATGAAGCAGTAACTCACATAAATAAGCACCATCTTGACCCGTAATCCCTGTTATAAACGCCGTTTTATTCAGCAAACCCATCTAACCTCTCCCATACTTATCTTCGAATCGCACGATGTCATCCTCTCCTAAATAACTGCCAGTCTGAACTTCAATCAGTTCCAAATCTACCTTGCCTGGATTTTCTAGGGCATGTACAACACCAACCGGAATATAGGTAGACTCATTCTCAGAGAGCAAGAAATTTTTTTCGCCGTTTGTTACCCTTGCAGTACCGGATACTACAATCCAATGCTCCGCCCTGTGGTGGTGCATTTGGACACTTAATTTTGCACCTGGCTTAACGGTAATTCGCTTGGCCTGATAACGATCACCACTATCTATGGAATCATACTTACCCCAAGGCCTATAAACTTCTCGATGAAGCTCCCACTCGGTTCTCTTTTTTTGCTTTAGCTGCTCAGCAATTTTTTTCACATCCTGATCACTATCTTTGTGTGCGACTACTAACACATCCTTGGTGGACACTATCACCAAGTCGTCTACGCCAATAGCGGCAACTAATTTACCATCTGTCCTGACATAGGAATTGTTAGTCTCATGAAGTATGACGTCCCCGTGTACAGAATTACCATTTAAGTCTTTCTTACTAATATCCCATAGAGACGACCATGAACCGATATCACTCCATCCGGCATCCATAGGAACGACAACTGCATGCTCTGTTTTTTCCATGACCGCATAATCAATCGATTCACTGGGGCATGCGTCAAAGGCTGGTTTATTAACTCGGAAAAAATCATTGTCTTGCGCTACATCCTCCATCGATAAGGAAACAGCATCGTAGATGTCTGAACGATGCTTCTTAAGCTCTTCAAGGTATCGGCTAGCCTTAAATAAGAACATACCGCTATTCCAGAAGTAATCACCTGATTCAAGATATTCTGTCGCTATTTTTAGGGTGGGCTTTTCAACAAACTTATCTACTGCGAAGCCGACTCCTTGTGGAGCTCCTCTTTTTATATAGCCATAGCCTGTATTTGGCTCATGAGCTACAACACCAAAGGTAACGAGTTTCCCAGATTCAGCCAGTGGAATCGCATCACTGACTGCCTTAGTAAAAGCCGCCTTATCCTGAATGACATGATCGGCAGCAAGTACTAGTAGCATAGGATCCTCATCATCTTTTGATGACAGAGCCGCCAGTGCTATAGCGGGCGCAGTATTTCTGCCTGCTGGTTCTAGTATAATTGAGCCAAGCTTATCAATCTCACGTAACTGTTCTGCCACAAAGAAGCGGTGCTCTTCATTGCATATAGTGATGGACGATTCAACATTCAAACCCTCCAGCCTCTTCACTGTAGACTGAAGCATAGTGTCATCGCCGTGAAGAGCGAGAAACTGTTTAGGATGATTAGCTCTAGAGACAGGCCATAGGCGAGTGCCGGATCCTCCAGCCATAATAACGGCGCAAATAGTCATTTTTTAGTCTTCTTTTTTTTACAATTCAGTTAGCAAGAAAATCATTCATTTATACGATCAAGAAACTCCAGAAATCCATTTTCTGTGAGCCTAATATCCGATAATAGCCATTATCGCGCCCTAACCGTCAGAGCTGTCAATCAAGG
>CEST01010056.1_pt1 | contig 27955 bp, 25 predicted proteins | sample 326921 | NCBI WGS metagenome assembly CEST01 (sample SAMEA2621509, study PRJEB7988) | marine metagenome | biome: marine biome (ENVO:00000447); feature: surface water layer (ENVO:00002042); material: "saline water (ENVO:00002010), including plankton (ENVO:xxxxxxxx)" | depth 5 m
ACAAAAGACACACCTAAGATTCCGTCTTCAACGAAATCACACCACTGGCTGTTTGAATATGCACAACCGTAGTAATTTAAATCACCACGAACACCAACAGCAGTATATCCAGAATCGCCATCAATTACGTCTCCATCAACCAATACATTAGGATACTCATATCCACCTGCAGTAAAGCCAACCAAGGCACCACCAGAACTTGGGAATGCTAAAGCAGCAGTACCACCTGCAAGATCTGCAGGATTAGAAATCTGAACGTTTCCTTCAGGAACCGCTCCAGTAAAATCAACCTCAAAGGTATCGCCCAGGTCAAGAACGATGTCTGGATTTATATCTGTGTAAGTTACTTGTCCAGAAGCGTCAGCTACTCCTAATACAGCAGCAGATAAAGCACCGTATTGCGCTAATCTTTTTGTTAATTTTTTTGAAGTATTTTTTTTCATAATAAATAGGATTTTAAGTAAAACTTTCGGAGTTTTACCATATTAGATACTTGTAAATATATATAAGTTTGCTTAGAAACTCTAAATATTACCCAATTTAATGATAGAAAAACCTAAAAAAGTAGTGTTCGATCCAAAAAAAGTTACCGTTGAAGGTTCATTAGCTATTTTAGCCTTGGGCGATATTGGGTTTGATGCCTGGAGAAAAGTAAAGACAGCACACAATAAATTTCGCAGTGATGAAGAAGAGTAAAGTACTATTAATAGGTTGGGATGCTGCAGATTGGGATATCATTTGGCCTTTAATTGCCCAGGGTAAAATGCCTGCATTAAAGAGTCTAATTGAAAGAGGTGTTTACGGAAACATGAGCACTATGAATCCTCCATATTCTCCTATGCTATGGACCTCGGTTGCTACCGGTAAAACACCAGACAAACACGGTGTTTTAGGTTTTATAGAAGTAACCCCCGATGCAAAATCGGTGCGCCCAGTTACAACAACCTCAAGAAAAACAAGAGCACTCTGGAATATTTTCCACAACAAAGGTCTAAAATCAAACCTGGTGGGGTGGTGGCCTAGTTTTCCTGTAGAGCCTATAAATGGTACCATAATTTCAGATCGTTTTCAAAAAACATCTAGAAACCCAAAAAAGCAAACTCCAATGAGTGAGTTTGTAATTCACCCCTGGGATAAAAAGGATGAATTTAAAGACTTGCGCATGTTTCCATTTGAAATAACTCAGGCGCATCTCTATCCATTTGTTCCAAGAGCTCATGATGTTGATCAAGATTTGCATAGGGGGCTCGCCGCAATTGCTAGTGTTGTCTCTCAAAATACATCTGTACACAATGCAGCGACAAAACTTTTAAGAACAACACAGTGGGATTTCATGGCTGTGTATTATGATATGATTGACCATTTTTGTCACTCTTTCATGAAGTATCACCCACCTAGATTAGCAGGCGTAGAAAAAGAAAATTATGATATTTTCAAAGACGCGGTAACTGGATCGTATGTTTTTCAAGATATGATGCTAGAGCGTAAATTAAAACTTATTGATAAGGACACCACAGTCATTGTAATGTCTGATCATGGTTTTGAGTCTGGAGAAAAAAGATTACTAGAAATGCCTAAAGTACAGGCTGCACCGTCATTAGAACACAGGCAGTTTGGTATGTTTGTTGCGGCAGGGCCTAATATAAAAGAAAATACAAAGGTATTTGGTATGGGCTTAATTGATGTGGCGCCAACTATTTTACATCATTATGGAATGCCAATTGGTAAAGACATGGATGGTAAGGTGATACTAGATATTTTTAAAAAGACCCAAGAACCAACCTATATTGAAAGCTGGGATAAAGAACCAGGAGACTTTGGTGATCTTAAAGTGAAAGATCAAACAGATGCTTTGTCTGACGCCGAGACAATGGAGCAACTTGTAGAGCTAGGATATGTAGATAAATTAGACGAGAAATTTGAAGTAGCTATAAAAAAGACCAGAATAGATTTAAAACACAACTTGGCTAGAGTTTATTTGGGTAAAAAAGATTTCTCTTCATCCAAAAAATTACTGTTAGAACTTTTAGAAGAAACACCTCCTACAGATTTGGCTCCCTTTTACATGAATTTGATAAGCATAGCTGTTTTAGAAAAAGAATTTGTGTTGGCTAAAGAGTATCTTCAAAAAGTTAAAGACTCAAAAACAGAGGTAAATTATAATTTAGATTTAACAGAGTCTTATATTTTATCAGAAATAGGTAGGCCTAAAGAAGCCCTTGCTATTTTAGATAAAATTGATGTTGTTTCTGGGCAAATACTCTATAAAAAAGCAACTCTTAATTTTGTGTTAGGTAATCTTGATATTGCAACAAAGCAATTAGAGAAGGCCATAGAAAAAGAACCCGAAAAACCAAGATATTACTCTCTAATGGCAGAAATGCTGTTGCACAAGCAAGAGTATGAGGAGGCAGCAGAGTATGCGCTTACCAGTATAGAAATAGTGAAGTATTTTCCTAAGGCTCATTTGTTGCTAGGGCAGGCCCTAGAGAAGTTAGGTGATTTTGAAAATGCTAAGATTGCCTATGAAATGGCAAATTCATTAAAGCCAAAAGAGTTTCACAAGGCAAAGCAATCGCTGGAGAACATCATTAAAAAAGTAGAATTAGATATCGACTACACGGCAGAGGTTACTAATGTGTATCAAGAAAATCAAGTAACAATAGTTTCTGGTTTGCCTAGATCTGGAACCTCACTTATGATGCAAATGCTTGACAAAGGAGGGATGCCTATCCTTCAGGATCAACTCCGTGAGGCAGATATCTCAAACCCAAAAGGGTATTATGAGTATAAGCCAGTTATGTCATTGTACAATGATAATAGTTGGTTGCCACAAGGGCAAGATAAAGCAGTTAAAGTTGTTGCTCCACTGCTTAAATACCTTGACTCAACCCTTAGGTATAAAATTATATTCATGCGCAGAGACTTAAATGAAATCATCCAGTCGCAACAAAAGATGATTGGTAAAAGTGAAGAAGAGTTTCCTGTTTCCTTGTATAATAAATACCAAAAACTATTATCAAATGTATCTGTTTGGGAAAAAAGTGAGCCGGGAGTAGAGATTCTATTTGTAAACTATAAGGATATGTTAGAAAATCCAGTGTCAGAGCTTGACCGTATCGAAAAGTTTTTGGGTGTTCCTGTCAATAAACAAGAGATGGGCAATTGCGTAGACATTTCTTTATACAGAAATAGAGCTAAAAATAAATAGCAGTCTTTAACATGAAAATAGATGAGTGTTTTTTTTCTTCTGCGGTTTTTTATCTACAATAATTAAGCTCTTACTATTTAACGTACTTTTGATATGCCAATGAAAGTAGTCGCGCAAATAAAACTCCCTATTGAAAAAGAGATGGAACTCTTTGAAAAGAAATTTTCAAGCTCCATGAGCTCAAAAGTTTCACTGCTCAATAAAATTACACATTACGTTGTCAACAGAAAAGGAAAACAAATGCGCCCTATGTTTGTGTTTCTTATTGCCAAGATGAATAATGATGGTGCTGTAAATGAGCGTACCTACAGAGGTGCTTCTGTTATTGAGCTTATACACACGGCAACCCTAGTGCACGATGATGTGGTGGATGATAGTGATAGAAGAAGAGGTTTTTTCTCCATTAATGCGCTCTGGAAAAATAAAATTGCCGTACTAGTTGGCGATTTTTTATTGTCTAAAGGCTTATTGCTTTCTATTGATAACGATGATTTTGATTTATTAAAAATCATCTCTGTAGCTGTGCGAGAAATGAGTGAGGGGGAGCTGCTTCAAATTGAAAAAGCAAGAAACTTAGATATTACAGAGGGTATTTACTTTGAGATTATACGTCAAAAAACTGCTACACTCATTGCAGCATGTTGTGCCATGGGTGCAAAATCTGTACATGCAGACTCACAAAAAGTAGAGGATATGCGTAGTTTTGGGGAGCTAATAGGCATTGCTTTTCAAATAAAAGATGATTTATTTGATTATGGAACCACGGCTATTGGTAAGCCTACAGGGATCGATATTAAAGAACAAAAAATGACACTCCCTTTAATTTATGCCATTAACAATGCTACCTCAAAAGATAAAAGCTGGCTAATTAATTCAGTAAAAAACCACAACAAAGACAAAAAAAGAGTCATGCAAGTGATTGATTATGTAAAAGCGCATGGCGGGCTTGAATATGCTGTTCAACAAATGAAAGACTACCAACAAAAAGCCTTAGGTATACTTCAAAGCTATCCTAGTTCTCCCTATAAAGATTCATTAGAGCTTATGGTTAAGTATGTTATAGATAGAAAAAAGTGATCTCTCATTTTTTTAATATAAAACTATTACATAGCGGGGTAATTGAAACAGTAGTTTTTTTATACAGAAATGTGAAGCACAATTTATATATTGGCATATCATTTACGTAGCTTTACAACTCTGTACCAAAACTCATGATAAGTCGTTCCACCATAGATACTGTATTTGAAACCGCTCGTGTTGAGGAGGTGATCGGTGATTTTGTACAACTCAAAAAATCAGGAAGTAATTTTAAAGGCTTAAGCCCCTTCACAGATGAGAGGAGCCCTAGTTTTATGGTGTCTCCCGTAAAGCAAATCTGGAAAGATTTTTCAAGTGGAAAGGGAGGAAATGCTATTACCTTCTTAATGGAACACGAACACTTCACCTATCCAGAGGCCATTAAATACTTAGCAAAAAAATATGGTATTGAAATAGAAGAGATTGAGCAAACAGATGAGCAAAAAGACCAGGCCAATGCAAGAGAGAGCTTATATTTGGTAAATGAATATGCCACACAATATTTTCATAATAACTTATTAAAAACAGATTCAGGTAAGGCTATTGGGCTTTCTTATTTCAAAGAGCGTGGCTTTACGCAAGAGACCATAGAGAAGTTTCAACTTGGGTATTCTATAGATAGCTGGTCTGCTTTTACAGACCAAGCTGTAAAGAAAGGATACAAGCTAGAGTTTCTTGAACAAACAGGGTTGAGCATCGTTAAGCAAGAAAAACAATTTGACCGTTTTAAAGGGCGTGTTATGTTTCCTATTCTTAGTATGAGTGGCCGTACCTTAGGCTTTGGAGGTAGGATTTTAACCAACGATAAAAAAGCAGCCAAGTACCTAAACTCTCCAGAGAGTGATGTGTATCATAAAAGTAAAGTATTGTATGGTATTTATAATGCCAAGCAAAGTATTGCTAAGGAGGACAATTGTTTTTTGGTAGAAGGATACACAGATGTTATTCAATTTGCACAGCGTGGTATATCAAATGTAGTTTCTTCATCTGGTACTGCTTTAACGCCAGAGCAGATACGCCTGGTTAATAGACTTACACAAAATATTACAGTATTATTTGATGGAGATGCAGCAGGTTTAAGGGCTTCTATTCGTGGGGTTGATCTTATCCTCGAGCAGGGCATGAACGTTAAGATTTGCACCTTCCCACAGGGCGAGGATCCAGATAGTTTTGCTAAGAACAATACACTAGATGTGTTGCAGACCTATTTGGCTGAAAATGCAAAAGACTTTATATCATTTAAGGCCTCATTACTGACTAAAGAAGCAGATAATGATCCTATTAAAAAAGCAGACACCATTAGAGACATGGTCGTGAGTATCTCTAAAATACCAGATCATATAAAGCGCGAAGTTTACATTAAAGAGTGTGCGCGTATTATGGATATTAGTGAAGAGGTGTTGTTTAATACCTTGGCGCAACTGCTTCAAAAAGACGCAACACAGGCTTCTAAGAAAAACCTCGCGCCACAGAAAGCCTTTGATGTTATTACAACAGAGAAGCAAGCTGTAAAAAAGACAGATGAGCTTTTTGAGCTGGAGCGTAAAATTATTGAGATTCTTTTGTTGTACGGTGCTTTAGAAGAAGATTTTGAAGACCTTATTCTTGAGGCTAATGAGCAAGGAGAAATTTCATTTAAACCAGAAATTAGCAGAAATAAAGTATTTGAGAAAATTTATCTTGACTTGCAGGATGATGAAATAGAATTTACAAACACCACGTTTAAAGCAATCTACACAGAAATAATTACGCAGTTTAATCAAGGTAAAGATTTTCAAGTAGACATCTTTATTAATGAGTTGGAGGCAGAACAAGCCAATTTAGTGTCAGATATTTTAATGGATGATGAAAAGCATGCACTTCATGATTGGGAGCGCATGGAAATTTATGTTAAAGATAAAAATAGTGGAGTTGCGCAAATTGTTAGTGAAACCATATTAAATCTTCGCAGGTTTTTAATAAGTCTAAAAATTAAAGATCTCATTAATTCACCGGTTGAAAATGGAGCGTACAATGACAGAAGCGTATTAGAAACCGTAAAGGATTATAATACACTGCACAGTATCTTGTCAGAAAAGTTAAGAAGGGTTGTATAGACTATCCAAATTGGAACATTCTAGACTGATGTATTAGATCTGCTAGGTTGTCTACTTTTAGTTTCTTTAAAAGCCTTGTTTTGTAAGTGCTTACCGTTTTTTCATTAATATCAAGCGCGTTGGCAATATCTTTATTTCTTTTGCCACTTGATAATAAGTTAAGCACCTCGATTTCTCTAGAAGACAATTTTTTGTAACGGCTTATTGCGTTACTCTCACCTACATTTCTACTTGTAAATGTTGAGGTTAATTCTTCATTCAAGAAAATACCTCCTTTTGAAATAAGCCTCATCGCCTTTAAGAAGGTCTTAGTTGAAGCTGTTTTTGGAACGTATCCAGCAGCACCAGATTTAATAGAGCGCAGGGCATAAATCTCTTCTGGATGTGTTGAGAATATTAAAACACGCATTTTTGGAAATTCGGTCTTTATACTGCGTAGGGCATTAATACCATTTATTTGAGGAATATCAATCTCCATAACAAGAATGTCTGGAGTATTATCTCTAAGGCTTTTGTATAAGTCTTCAGCATTTCCAGCTTTCCCGATAATTGAAAAATTATCATTGTTTTTAAGCATACAGGTAATACCTTTTCTGGTAACTGGATGGTTATCTGCTATGAATACTGTCTTCATTTTTGTAAATTAATTTCATATTAAATACAATCTTTAGAGGCAAATGTAACAATGCAATATGGATTAGCAAGTGTAAATTTGTAATACTTTTACTACAGTATACAAAACTGCTAAAACTTTTTCATCATCACTTTATTTTTAAATGTATTCAAGAATGAACTTTAAATTAACTAAAGTTCATAGGTATTTTACAAATTGGTATTGGGTTCATTTTGTGTTGATTCGCTTTATTTAGCTTCGTGTATAAATTAAAAACCTCTCTCTTTCTTCCAGTAAAATCATTAATGCTTTTTCCAAGGTCTTGTGCTTTCATGGCCCATTCTAATTCATCATAGCTAGCCCCAATTTGATCTTCATCTGTTCTGCTATCTCCAAAAAGGCCATCTGTAGGTTCTGCCTCTAGAATAGCAGTAGGAACTTTAATATGTTTACCTAGGGTGAACACCTCGCTTTTAACTAGATCTGCAATAGGGCTAAGGTCTACGCCTCCGTCTCCATATTTTGTATAAAAACCAACTCCAAAATCTTCTACTTTGTTTCCGGTTCCTACTACCAAAAACCTGTGTAAACCTGCAAAATAATACAGCGTACTCATGCGAAGCCTCGCCCTTGTGTTGGCCAGTGATACTTGGAGTATGTCTGTTTGATTACTTTGTGGTAGCTGTGTTTTTAGCGTTTCAAAAACAGGGGTAAGATCCACTTGTGTATTTGTTACATTAGAGAAGCGTTCTTGAAGTTGAGTAATGTGCTCTTGCGCTCTATTTACATGGCTTTTAGTTTGGTGGATTGGCATTGCCACGCATAAAGTCTTTAAGCCAGTCATAGCGCAAAGTGTTGAGGTAACACCGCTGTCTATTCCACCGCTAACACCAACTACAAAGCCGTCCATTCCAGCATTTAATGCATACTGCTTTAGCCACTTTACAATATAATCTGTTACTTTTTCTACTTGCATACTATTGCTTTTTAAGGGATGGATTATTTTAAAAGACCTTTATAAATTTAAAATTTCTAAAGTCATTAAGGTAATGCAATCATTGTTAAAATTGTATTTTTACACTTTTAAAGTACAAATATGATACCTTATTTGTAAAATTAATAAAAAGGATTTTCGTTTAATAGCTTAGCGCCAGTAATTATATGCAAAAGTTTATTTTATTTTTATGCTCTTTAGTATTATCAGGATGTGATAATGGAAGCCTTATTGAGGCTGATATTTCAAAAGTACCTGTGTCTGTTTCTGTAATTCGCTTCGATAAGGCTTTTGCAGGCGCCACAGTTGAAGAGCTTCCGTCTTTAAAAGAAGAGTTTCCAATGTTTTTTTCAAGGCGAATTCCAGATAGCGTTTGGGTGCAACGTATGCAGGATCCATTGCAGCAAGAAATGGCTGTTGAGATTTTAAAAATATTTCCAGATGAAACCCTGCTTGTAGATAAATTAGGGCCGCTGTTTCAGCACATAAAATATTATTTCCCTAGATTTAAAGTGCCCACCACGGTAACCCTTATTAATGATGTTGATTATAAAAATAGAGTAATAGTTGCGTCAGACACCCTTTTAATCCTGTCTTTAGATAATTACTTAGGTGCAAATCACCGCTATTATACAGAGACTAAAAAATACATTGTTAAAAACCTAAAGGCCGATATGTTAGAGAATGATATTGCAAAAGCTTATGCACAGCAATATATCTCTCCACCTGTTAAAAATACTTTTTTGGAGCAAATAATTTACTTCGGAAAACAGCTTTATTTGCAAGATGTCTGGTTGCCAAACCTTAGCGATGCTTCCAAAATGGGGTACACAAATCTAGAGTGGCAATGGATGCAAGATAATGAACTAGATATGTGGCGTTATTTTGTTGAAAAAGAACTTCTGTTTAGCACAGACCCAGGCTTAACACCAAGGTTTATTTCAAATGCACCTTTTTCAAAGTTTTATCTAGAATTAGATAACGAATCTCCAGGCATGGCTGGTCGATATATAGGATGGCAGATTGTGCGTTCCTTTATTGAAAACAATACGATTACACCACAACAGTTATTAGTCTTTGATGCAGAGGCGCTTTTTAAAAAATCTAATTACAAACCCAAGAAATAATGGCAGCTCCAAACAAATCAAAAATCATCATTGACATTTCATTAGATGAAAACAAAGTTCCAGAAAAAATACACTGGACAGCAAAAGACGGTGATGTATCCAATCAGGAAGCAAAAGCAATGTTGCTCTCTGTTTGGGATCCTAAAGCTAAAGAGTCAATGCGCATCGATTTGTGGACTAAAGACATGCCGCTTGATGAGATGAAAATATTTTTTCACCAAACATTAAGCGCGATGGCAGATACTTTTGGTCGCGCTACAAATGATGAAAAAATGACTGCAACCATGAAAGATTTCTGTGATTACTTTGCTGAAAAACTAGACTTAAAAAAGAAGGATTAACAATACATACCTGTTCTTTATGAAACTTATATTTGTATATAATGCCACTTCTGGGGGCGTAAATTCCATACTAGATAGTGTTCGCAAATTATGGAAGCCAAAAGTGCATGAATGTGCCTTGTGTAGCTTAACATTTGGTGTTTTTTCTGAGAAGAGATATTGGAAGTCCTTTAGAAAAACCTCAGGTATAGAGATGGTTTTTCTTCATAAAGACGAATTTCTAAAACAATATAAGTCCAAGTGGCTGCCCAAATATGATTTCCCTTTAATTCTCTCACAAGAAGACCAAGCGCTGCACATTTTTATGGCCAATACCGATATTGCATCAATTGATACGGTAGAGGCTCTGGTGTCTGCAATTGAGTCTAGAGTATGATGGTATTGTGGCGCCCTTAGAGGGATCCTTTTACTTCTTCATTTATGGTATGAATGTTTTTAACTACGGCTTCTTTTCCTTCTCTATTGCTTGCAGAGGTAATAAAGTACTCGGGCATTTCTTCCCAGTTTTCTAACATCTTCGCGATATATGCGTCAATATTTCTTGTAAGTGCGTTGGGCTTTAATTTATCTGCTTTGGTGAAAATAATTTGAAATGGAATATTGCTTTCTCCTAAGTAATGCATAAAATCTATATCAACAGGCTGGGGTTCGTGCCTACAATCAATTAACACAAACGCGAGTACTAATTGTTTTCGTTGTTCAAAATAATCTGTGATAAATTTTTGAAATGTCTTTTTAGCTCTTTTAGAAACACGTGCATATCCATATCCAGGTAAATCTACTAAATACCAATTTTTGTTGATTAAAAAGTGATTAATTAATTGAGTCTTTCCTGGTCTTCCAGAGGTTTTGGCTAGATTTTTTCTATCTACCAACATGTTGATTAATGATGATTTACCAACATTACTTCGCCCTATAAATGCATACTCAGGCAAGCGTTCTTTTGGACATTTTTCTACATCACTGTTACTCATTACAAACTCGGCAGATTTTATTTTCATAGTAGATGTATTACCGGTTTATTCGGAAATGTTTATTGGGTGTTTATTTCTTTGAAGGTGTTAAAACGAACGTTTTTCTAACCAAGCTATTAAAATTTCATTGAATTGAGAAGGATGCTCCATCATAGAAGCATGCCCGCATTTTTCAACCCAAAATAAATCACTATCTGGAAGTTTTTCATGAAATTCATGTGCCACCTCTGGAGGTGTTACACTGTCGTTTTTACCCCAAATGATACACGTTGGTGTGTTCATCTCTGGAAGATCTTTGCCCATGTTGTGACGTATCGCACTTTTAGCAATTGAGAGGGTGCGTATTAATTTTACCCTGTCATTTACGGTGTCAAATACCTCGTCAACTAATTCTTGTGTTGCAATAGCAGGATCGTAAAAAACATTTTCAGTTTTTGCTCTAATATACCCTTTATCGCCACGCTTTGGATAGCTTTCTCCCATCGCACTTTCGTACAAGCCGCTACTACCAGTAATAACGAGAGCCTTTACGTGCTCTGGATATTGTTTTGTGTATAACAGGCCAATGTGTCCTCCAAGAGAATTTCCAATGAGAATAACATCTTTTAATTCTTTATGAGTGATAAACTCTTTTAAAAATTTAGCAAAGTAATTTACGTTTGTTTTTAATAATGGAAGCTCGTACAGCGGCAACTCAGGAATGATAACCTTGTATCCTTTTCCTGGAAAAAAATTAGCGACACCGTCAAAATTACTAAGGCCTCCCATTAATCCATGTAGGATTATCATAGGGGCTCCTTCACCAATTTCTAGATATCTAAATTTTCCTTCTTTTTTAAGTTGATGCGCCATTAAATGTGTGGGTTATAAAAACAAAAATACGCTTTTTTTATTCAACGATGGCTCCCATTTTTTGAAGTAAAAAAAACTGGATATTTTAATATTTAAATTGTTGAGAATGCGTTCTACATATTTATACAATGCATTGATTTTAAGCATAATACAATTGTAATTCATTCGGTTTTTTTAAAACTTATTAACAATGTGGTAAATAGTGGGAAAAAGTGGGAAATACTCTTTATATTTGACTCATATCCAGTTAAATTAAGAACATACTATCTCACAACAAATCAAGCAAATGCTCAACTTAATAGGAACATATGAATGTAAGGCAGATGTAAAAGGAAGGCTCATGGTGCCAGCTCCTTTAAAGCGTCAGTTAATGCCTGTTATGTCTAATGGCTTTGTGATTAAACGTGCTGTTTTTCAGCCTTGCTTGGAGATATATCCTATGGATCAATGGAATGCTTTGATGGATAAAATGAGTAAACTCAATCGTTTTAACCGGAAAAACGTTGATTTTATTCGTCGTTTTACAGCAGGTGTAAAGACAGTAGAGATGGATACAGCTGGAAGATTAAACATCCCTAAAGATTTAGCCTCTTTTGCCGGTATTACTAAAGATGTGGTGCTTTCTTCTGCAATTAACATTGTAGAACTTTGGGATAAAAAATCATACGAACAAGCTATTAATGACGCTGCTAATGATTTTGCTGATCTAGCAGAGGATGTTATGGGCGATACTACGATAACAGATGGAGTATCATAATCCAGTTTTATTACACCCAACCGTTGATGGTCTAGATATTAAGCCAAATGGCGTCTATGTAGACGTAACCTTTGGTGGTGGTGGTCATGCTAGAGAGATATTAAGCAGGTTAGGAGCTCATGGGAAGCTTATTGCTTTTGATCAAGACACAGATGCATTGGCAAATGCTATTGATGACCCTAGATTTATATTGGTAAACGAAAATTTTAGATTTTTAAAACGTTTTCTGCGCTTTCACGGTGTAAAAGAAGTTGATGGTATTTTGGGTGATTTTGGTGTTTCTTCTCATCAGTTTGATGTTGCAGAGCGTGGTTTCTCGACAAGATTTGAAGCAGATTTAGACATGCGCATGAATCAAGGTGCTGCATTTTCTGCCTTTGATGTCATAAATAATTATGAAGAAGCTCATTTAAGAAATGTATTGTTTCAGTATGGTGAGCTACGCGCTGCAGCGGGAATGGCAAAAATAATTTGTGAGGTAAGAAGAGAAGAGCAGATAAAGACAAGTGACCAATTAAAAACGGCATTAGGAAGGTTTTTGCCAAAACACCGAGAAAATAAAATACTCGCCCAGATTTATCAAGCCATTAGAATTGAGGTAAATCAAGAGCTAGAGGTTTTAAAAGAGTTTTTGGTTCAAACCCTGGAGGTGTTAAAGCCAAATGGCAGACTTAGCTTAATTAGTTACCATAGTTTGGAAGATAGATTGGTAAAGAGATTTATGCGTAATGGAATGTTTGAAGGAGAGCCAGAGAAGGATGTTTTTGGGAGAGTGGAAGTTCCATTGAAGCCTGTCGGAAAATTTATTATTCCTACAGAGGAAGAAATAAAAATAAATAATAGAGCTAGAAGTGCAAAACTTAGAATTGCTCAAAAACTATAAAAATTAGCTGGTTTATTGGCGAACAGGCCTAGCTCGCATTTAATAAATGAAACAAAATCTCTACAACATTATAAAAGGCAGGTTTCTGGTTAGTGACGACGCGTTCAAGAACTGGAGGTTGGTTGTTTTTTTAAGCATACTGGCTTTGGTAATGATAGGGAGTAGTCATACAGCAGACAAAAAAGTGCACCGAATTGCACAACTAAGCAACCAGACAAAAGAATTAAAGAGTGAGTATTTAGATGTTCGCAAACAGCTCACTCAAACTAAAATGGAAAGTAAGATAACATTGGTAATGGCTAAAACTGGATTGCAAACCAGTGAAACGCCACCAAAAAAAATAATCATCACTAAAAAACAGTAGCGCGGTGCCCAACAACGAAAAGAACATATTAAACCGCTTATATTTTGTCGCTGGAGGTATGTTTCTCTTCGCGCTGCTTATTGCTGTGAAATTAATTGATATTCAGTTTATAGAGGGCGATGCCTATCGTGCACTTGCAGCAAAAAACACTACAAAAAATGTTGTTATCCCTGCCAATCGAGGCAATGTGTATGCAGATGACGGAAGCCTTTTAGCGAGCTCTGTTCCTAAATATGAAATCAGGTTTGATGCTGTTACAGTAAATAAAAAAGATTTTGATGAAAACTTAGTTCCGCTCTCTAAAGAGATGAGCAAGATGTTTGGGAAGCCCGCATCGTATTATCAAAATATTCTAAGAAAGGCAAGATCAAATAAGAACAGATACCTGTTAATTGCAAAAAGACTTGGGTACTCAGACTATATACGTGTTAAAAAAATGCCTTTGTTTAGAAAAGGCCCTAATCGTGGTGGTTTTATTGCAGAGTCTAGTACTGTTCGTGAACACCCAATGGGTAAGATCGCTGAACGTTTGGTTGGAAATGAAGATAGAAATACACCTGGCCACTATTCAGTTGGTTTGGAAGGTGCGTATCATGAGCAGCTTAGTGGTAAAGAAGGAAGGCGTCTTAAGCAAAAAATATCAAAGGGGAGATGGAAGCCGGTTTATGATGAAAATCAAGTAGAGCCGCAAGATGGACATGATGTTATTTCTACCATTAATGTAAATATGCAAGATATTGCACACCATGCTTTATTAAAACAGCTAGAAGAATACCAGGCAGATCACGGGAGTGTGATTGTCATGGAGGTGGCTACCGGGGAAATCAAGGCAGTTGCTAATTTAGGTAAAAGCAGAAATGGCGGTTATTATGAGCGCCTTAATTATGCAGTAGGAGAGTCTAGTGAACCAGGCTCAACTTTTAAAACTATTGCATTGACAGTTGCTTTAGAGCACAAGGTGTTGGATACCGCAACGGTTGTAGACACAGAAAAGGGAAGTGTGCGCATGTATGGGCGTTCTATTTCAGATTCTAAAAGAGGTGGCTATGGAGAAATATCTGCTGCAAAAGCCCTAGAAGTTTCTTCTAATATTGGTTTTGCGAGAATGATTGATGGAGCGTATAAAGACGATCCAAAAAAGTTCACAGATCAAATAAAAAAATGGAACCTACATCAAAAAATTGGAATTCCTATTATGGGTGAAGGGGAGCCTGTTATTCCAGAAGAGGGAGACGCCTTGTGGAGTAAAAATGCATTGCCTTCTATCTCTTACGGGTATAATCTGCAAATGACGCCTTTACAAATATTAACGTTTTACAACGCGATTGCTAATAACGGCACCATGGTAAAGCCTCATTTTATTAAAGAGATTCGTTCTTGGAATAAACAAGTAGAGGTTTTTAAGCCAGAAGTCTTAATACCTAAAATAGCTTCTCAAACCACCATAAATAAAATACAGGAGGTATTGAAAAATATAGTTTTGCGAGGAACTGGTAAGAGCTTGTATTCTGAAAACTTCTCAATGGCAGGAAAAACGGGTACAGCAAGAATTGAGTATGGAAACCTTGAGCTATGGTTAAAAGACAAGAAGTATGTGTCCTCATTTGCGGGGTATTTTCCTGCAGAAAACCCAAAATACTCTTGCATTGTTGTAATACATAAGCCAAGTGCAACCAAAGGGTATTATGGTGCAGATGTTACAGGTCCTGTTTTTAAACGTATTGCTCAAAAAATATATACAGACAGTCCTTTAAGGGCTGAGGTTGCTGCTGTTGATTTGATAGATCAGGCCACTAAAAATGATTTTGAATCATACTATAAAAAAGCACAACAACGCTCTGTTAAAATACCTGATGTAAAAGGCATGGCAGGCATGGATGCTGTTGCATTACTTGAAAACTTAGGGCTTCGAGTGCATTTAAAAGGAAATGGCACCGTGAGGCACCAGTCACTTAATACGGGTGAAAAAATTAAAGAAGGACAAGAAATTATACTCCATTTATCGTGATTTTATTAAAAGACATATTATACAAGGTTTCTCTAGAAAAAGTAGTTGGAAATACAGCTATGGCATTTCGCGAGCTTCATTTTGATAGTCGCGAAGTAGGTCTAGATGATGTTTTTATTGCAATCAATGGAACACAAAGTGACGGCCATGGATATATCAAAAAAGCTGTAAACCAAGGTGCTTTAGCTATAATTTGTGAGCAAATGCCAACAACTATTGTTAATGGTATTACCTATATTCAAGTTTCAGATAGTCAACAAGCATTGGCTATAATGGCTTCTAATTTTTACGGTAACCCCTCACAGCAATTACAATTGGTAGGGGTAACAGGCACCAATGGTAAAACCACGATCGCAACATTATTATATACCCTTTTTACCTCTGCGGGTTATGAAGTAGGCTTGTTGTCTACCATAAAAATAATGATCGGAAAAATACAACACGCAGCAACCCATACTACCCCAGATAGTTTGAAAATCAATAAGTATTTACGTGAGATGGTCGATGCTGGAGTTGAATTTTGTTTTATGGAAGTGAGTTCTCACGGGATTCATCAAAAAAGAACAGAAGGCTTACATTTTGCAGGTGGTATTTTTACTAACCTTTCTCATGATCACTTAGACTATCACAAAGATTTTAAAGAATACCGCGATGTAAAGAAGTTGTTTTTTGATCAATTGCCAAAAACCGCCTTTGCTTTGACTAATGTAGATGACAAAAATGGACCTGTCATGTTACAAAATACAGCAGCTAGGAAGTGCACCTATGCACTAAAAACTATTGCAGATTATAAAGCCCAGATTTTAGAAAACCAATTACAAGGCTTATTGCTTAAAATAAATAATCAAGAATTATGGGTGAAGCTTATCGGTAACTTTAATGCATATAACCTCTTAGCTATTTATGCTGCTGCAGACCAATTAGGCCTAGAAAATCTTGAGATTTTACAGTTGTTAAGTACCCTAGAGAGTGTAGATGGAAGATTTCAATATCTTATTTCAGAAGGAAAAGTAACAGCTATTATAGATTATGCCCATACACCAGATGCATTGAAAAACGTGTTAGAGACAATTAACACCATACGTACAGGAAATGAAGAACTTATTACCGTAGTTGGATGTGGTGGAGATCGTGATGTTGCCAAGCGACCAAAAATGGGAAACATCGCATCGCAACTAAGTACTAAAGTGATTTTTACAAGTGATAATCCACGTACAGAAGATCCAGAGGTAATTATTGCACAAATTGAAGCAGGTGTTCCTGCAGAGCATTATAAAAAAACAATAGCCATTACTGATAGAAAACAGGCCATCAAGACCGCCTGCCAAATGGCAAAAGAAAACGATATCATTTTGGTAGCGGGTAAAGGACACGAGACCTATCAAGAGATACAAGGAGTGCGTAAAGATTTTGACGATTTACAAACAATAACACAGTTATTAATCGCCCTACAAAAATAAAGCTATGGTATACTATTTGTTTGATTTTTTAGATAAAACCTATGATTTGCCTGGAGCGGGATTGTTTCAATTCATCACTTTTAGGGCAGCATTAGCTGTTATTACTTCTTTGTTGATTGCAACAGTTTGGGGAAAGAAAATCATCAAGATTTTACAAGAAAAACAAATGGGCGAGACCATTAGGGATCTTGGTCTAGCGGGACAGTCAGAAAAGGCGGGAACACCAACCATGGGTGGATTGATAATTATTTTAGCCACACTAGTTCCTGTATTGTTGTTTGCAAAACTTGAAAATATTTATGTCATTCTCTTAATAGTGACAACCCTATGGATGGGTGCAATAGGGTTTTTGGATGATTATCTAAAAAAGTTTAAAAACGACAAGGATGGCCTGCCAGGAAAATTTAAAGTAATTGGCCAAGTGGGTCTGGGTATACTGGTAGGGGCAACGATGTTTTTTCATAGTGACATTACTGTTAAAACAGAAAAACTAAACCCTGTTACAGGACAAGAAATGGTAAGTACAACTGGCGTAAAAACATTTAACGATGCAGAAAAAACGTTACTAACTACGATGCCTTTTGTGAGTGGAAATGAAATTAATTATGAAAAACTAGTTACGTGGGCAGGAGATGAGTACGCCTCTTATGCTTGGCTAATCTTTATACCAATCGTTATTTTTATTATAACAGCAGTTTCAAATGGTGCTAATCTCACCGATGGTATAGATGGGCTCGCGGCTGGAACTTCTGCTATTATAGCCGTTACCCTTGCACTGTTTGCTTGGGTGAGTGGTAATGTTATTTTTTCAGATTATCTCAATATCATGTATATCCCTAATACGGGAGAACTTACGATTTTCATTATGTCGTTTGTGGGAGCGCTCATTGGTTTTTTGTGGTACAATGCGTATCCAGCTCAAGTATTTATGGGTGATACGGGAAGCTTGACCATAGGAGGGATTATTGCTGTAATTGCTATCGCGATTCGTAAAGAGTGGTTGATCCCAATTCTGTGCGGCATATTTTTGATGGAAAATCTATCGGTAGTAATGCAAGTGGGATGGTTTAAGTATACCAAGAAAAAGTTTGGAGCAGGAAGGCGCATATTTAAGATGTCTCCTTTGCATCATCATTATCAAAAAGGTGGATTTCATGAAAGTAAAATCGTAACTCGTTTCTGGATTGTTGGAATTTTTCTAGCGGTATTAACCATCGTAACACTTAAAATAAGATAGATGGCAAAACGCTTGGTCATATTAGGTGCAGGAGAAAGTGGTGTTGGAGCAGCGCTTTTGGGTTTGCAAAAAGGATATGATGTTTTTGTGAGTGACTTTGGGAAGATTAAACAAGGCTATGCATTGGTGTTATCAAGTAATGAAATTGATTGGGAAGATAAGGGGCATACAGATGCTAAGATTTTAACAGCAGATGTGGTTGTTAAAAGCCCGGGTATTCCAGAGACAGCTCCTATTGTAATGAAGTTGAAAGAGGCTAATGTAAGCGTGATTTCAGAAATTGAATTTGCCGCTACATTTACACAGGCAACTATTGTTGGTGTCACAGGGAGTAATGGAAAAACTTCTACAGCAAGTTTAACATATTCACTGCTTAAGGGTGAATTAAATGTTGCCCTTGGAGGAAATATAGGAGATAGTTTTGCAGCACAGGTTGCAACAGGAGGCTATAAAAATTTTGTCTTAGAGCTGAGTAGTTTTCAGCTAGATGGTATCGAGGATTTTGCGCCGCACATTGCGGTGTTAACAAATCTAAGTCCAGATCATTTAGATCGTTATGATAATAGCTATGAAAACTATATTGCTGCAAAATTTAGAATCACGATGAATCAAAAAGCATCAGATTATTTTATCTATGATGCCGATGATATTGATATAAATAGGTGGGTAGCAAACCATGAAATTAAAGCAATAAAATTACCCTTTTCTCTCACAAAAGAAGTTGAACAAGGGGCTTATATTAAAGAAAATAAAATAATAATAACCATACAAAATAACCAATTTACTATGCCAATAGCAACGTTAGGACTCCAAGGTAAACACAATGTTAAAAACGCCATGGCTGCAAGCACAGTGGCTACTCTTTTAAAAATTAGAAAGGCAACCATTAGGGAGTCTTTAGAGAGTTTTCAAGGAGTAGAACATCGCCTTGAGAAAGTTTTAAAAATTAATAATGTCATGTATATCAATGATAGCAAGGCTACCAATGTAAATGCAACATTTTACGCATTAGATAGCGTGCAAACTCCAACAGTTTGGATTGTTGGTGGTGTTGATAAGGGTAATGATTATAGTGAGCTGTTGCCTTTGGTAAATGAAAAGGTAAAAGCTATTATTTGTTTGGGTCTTGATAATGAAAAAATCAAAGCCCAGTTTAGTAATGTAGTAGACTTACTAGTAGAAACCGCAGGCATGCAAGAGGCTGTAAAAGTAGCTTACAAATTAGCAGATAGAAACGAAACTGTTCTGTTGAGTCCAGCATGCGCTAGTTTTGATTTGTTTGAAAACTATGAAGATAGAGGGAGGCAGTTTAAGGAAGCTGTAAGACACCTTTAATATTTTCAGTATTAAAAATTAGTATGCTTAAATTTTATATATAAAGTGAAATCAATTTTCAAAAACATACAAGGAGATAACGTTATTTGGGCCATTATTGGCGTATTGGCTATATTTTCGTTTTTACCGGTGTATAGCGCTAGTAGTAATTTGGCTTATTTGTATGGTGATGGAAATACCTTTAAGTTTTTAGCGAAACATTTTGCTCATCTAATGCTTGGGTTTGGTATTTTGTATGGAGTACATAAAATACCGTATCATTATTTTAGAGGGCTCTCTATTATTGCATTGCCAGTGGTTATTGTGTTGTTGTTACTTACCATAGCACAAGGAACCACTATTGCAGGTGCTAATGCAAGTAGGTGGATACGCGTGCCATTAGTGGGTGTTACATTTCAGACCTCTACCTTGGCAGCCGTTGTGTTAATGAGCTATGTTGCTAGATATCTCTCTACTATAGAGGGGAGGATAGTTACTTTTAAAGAAACTTTACTGCCTTTGTGGGTCCCTGTTTTTGTTGTGCTAGCCTTAATCTTGCCTGCAAACTTCTCTACTGCAGCTATCATTTTTTCAATGGTTAGTTTATTGGTTTTTATTGGAGGGTACCCATTAAAATATTTAACAATTGTATTAGCAGCTGGTCTTCTTATGCTTAGCTTGTTTGTATTGACTGCTAAAGCATTTCCCGGGGTATTTCCAAATAGGGTAGATACTTGGATAAGTAGAGTAGAAAGTTTTGCAGATAAAACAGATACAGAGGCAAATTATCAAATAGATCAGGCTAAAATTGCTATTGCCTCTGGCGGTATTACTGGTTTAGGTCCTGGAAAAAGTGTTCAAAAGAATTTCTTACCACAATCTTCTTCAGATTTTATTTATGCCATTATTGTTGAGGAATTTGGAATTGTAGGAGCCTTAGGGATCATGGTAGTTTATTTAATGTTGTTATTTAGGTTGGTAATTGTGGCTCACAAGTCTAGTGATATGTTTTCAAAATTATTGGTAATTGGTGTTGGACTTCCTATAGTTTTCCAGGCGCTTATTAACATGGCTGTTGCTGTTGAGTTATTTCCAGTAACTGGTCAAACATTGCCCCTTATAAGCAGTGGTGGGTCTAGCATCTGGATGACCTGTTTGGCACTGGGTATGGTTTTGAGTGTGAGTGCCAAAAGAGAGTTGAAAAAGAAGAATGAAGAAGATACAGAAAATCCTTTGGATATATTAAGTCAGACCTTATAAAACAAAATATTATTAAAGCACAAAAAACATACAAGTTTATTATATCAGGGGGTGGCACTGGAGGTCATATTTATCCTGCCATTGCTATTGCCAATGAATTAAAAATTAGATTTCCTCAGGCAGTTTTTCTTTTTGTAGGAGCTAAAGATAGAATGGAAATGGAGAAAGTTCCAGAGGCAGGATATGTTATTAAAGGGCTTTGGATCGCTGGTTTGCAACGTACACTAACATTGAAGAATTTATTATTTCCGTTAAAATTAATCTCAAGTTTACTGGTGTCAAGAAAAATTATAAAAAACTTTAAACCTGATGCTGTAATTGGTACTGGAGGGTATGCAAGCGCACCTTTATTAAAAATGGCTTCTGTTGAAGGAATTCCTTGCCTTATTCAAGAACAAAATAGTCATGCTGGAATTACTAATAAATGGCTCAGTGGTCATGTGCAAATAATTTGTACTGCCTATGACGGCTTGGAGCATTTCTTTCCAGCTAGTAAAATTAAACTAACGGGGAACCCTGTGCGCCAAGATTTACTAAATGTACATCTCAATAAAACAGAAGCCACAGCGTTTTTTAACTTAAGACCAAAGACTAAAACAGTTTTAGTGCTAGGGGGAAGTTTAGGAGCTAGAAGTATAAATGAATTAATAGATGCGCAGCTACCGTATTTTAAAAAAAAGGGCATCCAAGTATTATGGCAATGTGGTAAAATATATGCACAAAAATATGCAAACAAAGCACAGACAGATGTCCAAGTGTATCCTTTTTTAAATAGAATGGAATTAGCCTATGCGGCAGCAGATATTATAATTAGTAGAGCAGGAGCTTTGTCTGTTTCTGAACTATGTTTGGTGGGCAAGCCAGTAATTTTTATTCCAAGTCCAAATGTTGCCGAAGATCATCAAACAAAAAATGCCCTGTCAATCTCTCAAAAAAATGCAGCTATTTTATTGAAAGAGAAAGATGCTCCTACGCAGTTTGAAGGTGTTTTGGATGCCTTGCTGGATGACCAGAAAAGACAAAAGGAGTTGGGTGAAGCTATTTTGGCGCTAGCAAAACCAAACGCCACAAAAGAAATTGTAGATGAAATTGAAAAACTAATCAAAGCCAAGGTATAAATGAAGGCGCTTGAAAACATACATACTATATATTTTGTTGGCATTGGCGGCATAGGGATGAGTGCTTTGGCTCGTTTTGCTATTAGAAAAGAATTAGCAGTTTTTGGCTATGACAAGACAAAAACTACCCTAACCCAAACCTTAGAAAAAGAAGGCGCTTGTATCTCATTTGTGGACAATATTTCAACACTCCCGCAGCAGATCAAGAACCAAGAAACTACCTTAGTGGTCTTTACACCTGCTATTTCTTTAGGCAATGAAATATTGCGATGGTTTATTGAGAATGACTATCGTGTTATGAAGCGGTCTGAGTTTTTAGGGGAGATCACCCAAGATACACTTTGTTTGGCTGTGGCAGGAACTCATGGTAAAACAACTACCTCTGCTATTTTGGGGCATGTGTTGGCTTATTGTAATATGCCAGTCACTGCTTTTTTAGGAGGAATTACAGAGAATTACAAATCTAATTTTATTAGTAACGGTACCCAGATAACAGTGGTTGAGGCAGATGAGTTTGATCGTTCATTTTTAACCTTAAAGCCAGATATTGCATGTATTACCTCTATGGATGCAGATCATCTAGATATCTATGGAGATGCAAAGGCTATTGAAGAATCGTTTTTAGAATTCGCAAACTTAGTGGCCAATAAGAGTCAATTATTATATAAAAAAGGCCTGCCTTTAAAAGGTAAATCTGTAGCCATAGCTGAAACTGCAGATTACCAAGCCCAAAATATTCGAGTTAACAATGGTGCTTATGTTTTTGATTTTAAAACACCACAGCTCACTCTTTTTAATTTAGAGTTTTCACTACCTGGGCATCATAATTTACATAATGCTATTACAGCTTTAGGCATGGCAATTTTAGCAGGAGCTCCAATTAAATCTTTGCCTAAAGCGTTATTGACTTTCAAAGGCGTAGAGCGAAGGTTTACCTATAAAATTAAAAGAGATGACTTGGTGCTTATTGACGATTATGCACACCACCCAACAGAGATTGATGCCCTGTATCAAGCGGTAACAGAAATGTATCCTGATGATGAAAAACTAATTGTTTTTCAACCTCATTTATTTAGTAGAACAAAAGATTTTATTGACGGTTTTGCTGAAAGTTTAGCCCAATTTAATCACATCCTTTTGTTGGATATTTATCCAGCACGTGAGGAGCCTATTCAAGGAGTTTCTTCGCTGTGGTTGTTGGATAAAATAAAGTGTATTGCAAAAGATGTTGACAAAATTGCATTGATTTCTAAGGAATCGCTATTGGACAAAGTGCGGGCATCTTCCTGTAGAATAAAATTATTGGTTGGTGCCGGCGATATTGGCGCTGAAGTATTAGCCATTACAAAAGCACTTGAGTATGAAAATTAATTGGACAATTGTTTGGTTTATAGTGCTTTCGGCTCTGGTGGTGTTTCTTTTTGGTTTTACTAAACAACGAAATAGTGCAAGAAATTTATCAAAAACTGTGATTGATTTTGTAGATGAAACTCCTCCTTTTATCACTTTAAATTCGGTTAATAAATTGTTAATACAAAATTTTGACACTGTTGTGAGCATCCCAAAAGAAGCCTTAATTTTGAGAGAAGTGGAGGATCGTTTGTTGAAAAATGAGATGATTCGAGATGCAGAAGTTTATATTACGGTTCATGGAATTTTGGGAGCTAAAATAAAGCAAAGAAATCCAATCGCTCGCGTGAGTGCACTAACAGATTATTACCTTGATGACCAGGGAGAAAAGATGCCTTTGTCATCTGTGTATACTGCAAGAGTTCCAATTGTTACTGGAGCAGCAGATATCCATAGTGTAGCGCTCACTGATTTGTTGTTACAGATAAATCAAGATCAAATGATGAAAAGCAGCGTGATTGGCCTAGATGTCTCAGAAGATGGAACCTTCCAGATGCGAATTAGGAAACATAATTTTATAGTGCTATTTGGAAGTCCAGAAAATGCCGAGAGAAAATTTCAGAATTATAAAGCATTTTATCAAAAAATAAAACAAGACAGTATGTTGCTAGATTATAAAACAGTTGATTTAAGATTTGGCAGTCAAGTAGTGGCAACAAAAAAATAAAGGCTATGGAGCAAACAAACATTGCTGTAGGATTGGATATAGGAACAACAAAGATTGTTGCTATGGTAGGCAGGGAGAATGAATATGGGAAGATGGAAATTTTGGGGATAGGAAAATCCAAAAGTTTGGGTGTTCACCGTGGGGTTGTAAATAACATTACACAAACAATACAATCCATCCAACAAGCCATTACTGATGCAGAGACCTCTTCTGGAATTAAGATAGAGGATGTAGTAGTGGGTATTGCTGGACAGCACATACGAAGCCTTCAGCACAGTGATTATATTACAAGATCTGATAGTGATGAAGTGATTGATGAAGAAGATATTGATAGTTTATGCGATCAAGTCCATAAACTGGTAATGTTGCCAGGAGAAGAAATTATTCATGTTTTGCCGCAAGATTTTAAAGTTGATGGGCAGGCAGAGATTAAAGAACCTATTGGTATGTATGGTGGGCGTTTGGAAGCAAATTTTCACGTTGTTGTGGGGCAGGTTGCTTCCATAAAAAATATTGGTCGTTGCGTAAAAAGTGCAGGTCTAGAATTGAGTGGTATTACCTTAGAACCTCTGGCTTCTGCAAATGCAGTGTTGAGTCAAGAAGAAAAAGAAGCAGGTGTTGCTCTAATTGATATAGGAGGTGGAACCACTGATTTGGCTATTTTTAAAGATGGTATTATACGCCACACGGCAGTAATTCCTTTTGGCGGAAATGTAATTACCGAAGACATCAAAGAGGGATGTAGTATTATTGAAAAGCAAGCAGAATTGTTGAAAATAAAATTTGGTTCTGCGTGGCCTGGAGAGAATAAGGACAATGAAATTGTTTCTATTCCTGGATTAAGAGGGAGAGATCCTAAAGAGATAACATTAAAAAACTTGTCTAAAATCATACACGCTAGAGTGGTTGAGATTGTTGAACAGGTATACTTAGAAATAAAAAATTACGGTCACGAAGAGCAAAAAAAGAAATTGATTGCTGGAATTGTATTAACAGGAGGTGGTGCCCAATTACAACATTTAAAGCAATTGGTAGAGTATATTACAGGAATGGATACTAGAATTGGATATCCTAATGAACACTTGGCTGGAGATAGCGATAGTGAAACCACAAGCCCGCTATATGCAACTGCAGTGGGGTTGGTGATGAATAGCTTAGAGAGTAAAGCACGCGCAAATAATGTTTCTAAGTTTGACCAGACACCTGTAGGGATGCAAAAGGATGGAGAACCTCCAGTTTCTGATGAGCAACCTCCAATTGAGGTTCCTCCAACAGGGGGTAAACAACGCACAGGTATTTTTGATAAATGGGCAGAAAAGTTTAAAGAGTTTCTTGATAATGCAGAGTAACAGATACAGTAGCAATAAAAAATATATAATAAACCTCGCAAAAAAAAGTATATGAGCAGTAACACAGAATTTGACAACATTTCGTTTGATCTGCCTAAAAACCAATCAAATGTCATTAAAGTAATTGGCGTTGGTGGTGGTGGTAGTAATGCCATAAATCACATGTTTAATCAAGGGATTAAGGGTGTAGATTTTGTGATTTGCAACACAGATGCACAGGCTCTAGAAAATAGTGCTGTACCAAACAAGATTCAATTAGGTATTGACCTTACCGAAGGTCTTGGTGCTGGAGCCAATCCTAAAATTGGTGAGCAATCTGCTGTAGAGAGTATGGCAGAGATTAAAAATATGTTAACCACCAATACAAAGATGATTTTTATCACCGCTGGTATGGGAGGAGGTACCGGTACAGGAGCTGCGCCAATAATAGCGAGAATGGCAAAGGATCTAGATATCTTAACGGTTGGTATTGTTACTATTCCTTTCAATTTTGAAGGAAAAATACGTAACGAACAGGCACATATTGGTGTAGAAAACTTGCGTCAAAATGTAGATAGTTTGGTTGTTATTAACAATAATAAATTACGTGAGGTGTATGGTAATCTTGGTTTTAAAGCAGGATTCTCTAAAGCAGATGAGGTACTAGCTACTGCGGCTCGAGGTATTGCCGAGGTAATTACACATCACTACACGCAAAATATTGATTTACGTGACGCTAAAACAGTGCTTTCTAATAGCGGAACTGCTATTATGGGAAGTGCAACTGCAAGTGGTGCTAATCGTGCACAAGTAGCGATTAACAAGGCATTAGATTCTCCACTATTAAATGATAATAAGATTGCAGGAGCTAAAAACGTATTGCTACTTATCGTTTCTGGAACTGAAGAAATAACCATTGATGAAATTGGAGAAATAAGTGATCATATCCAAACACAGGCTGGACATGGTGCCAATATTATTATGGGGGTTGGTGATGATGAAACCCTAGATGGTGCTGTTTCTATTACTGTGATAGCAACAGGGTTTGATGCAGAACAACAAAATGAAATCACCAACACTGAAACTAAAAAAATCATCCATACCCTTGGCGATGAGGCTAAGGCGCAACTAGACTTAACACCCAACATAACGGCAACACACGTAGTTTTGCCAAAACAAACGCAGCAATCTACTACTGCTAGTCTTTCTGTAGAAGCTCCTGTAATTATGCATACTCTTTTTGAGGAAGAAGAGGAGCTAGAAAAGGGTTTTGAGCAAATAGCGGTACAAGAACCAGATACACTTCCATTTGAGGGGTACATTCCTACCTCTGAGTTTCTTAAAAATATTGATGTAGACGCTAGTTTAGTTGATATACATCATCTAGCAGAGTTTGAGCAGTTGGTAATTAATGAAATTAATGTAAATAATTTTGAAGTTATACCTTCAAATGTGATTCCTCATGAACCAATAGTCAATGAGCAGGTTGTTGAGGTAAAAACTCCAGAGTTTGAAGAAAATGCTGAATTTGTAATCAATGATATTCTAGAGGATCTTACTCCAGAGGTTGAAACACAGAAAGAAGCTATGTTAATGTTTGATATGCCTATTCATCCACAAGAGGAAGTAACACAGGTAAAGCATTTTGATTTACAAATGGAAGAATCAGAAGGTTTACAGGACCAGATTATTACGGCTAATATTGAAGATATAGAAGTAAATGATCATTTAGAGGTAGTACCAATTAGTGAGGTTTCAAAAGAGGGTGTTAAACGATACAGTCTTGATGATTATTCTGTAAAAGAAGAAGAGTTATTATTAGCAAAGCCAGAGGTTATTACTGAGGCGTCGGAAGAAGAGCTTATTTTTGAAACAAAAATTGTGGAAACACAGGTTGAGAAGCTAGAAGATGATGCGCCACTAGATCCTATGAATACACCTATTTCTAAGTTATTACGGGACCGTACAGAGGAGCGCAAACGTAAAATGAAAGATTATAATTATAAGTTTAGAAATAGCGCATCAAAGATTGATGATATAGAGAAGCAGCCCGCATACAAAAGAGCAGGGATACAGCTAGACGATGTCTCTAACGATATAAACATCTCTAGAACATCTGTAAGTGACGATGATGATGAAATAGAGCTTAGAAGTAACAATAGTTTCTTACATGATAATGTAGACTAACTTTTTGTAGCTGTACTTTATTGTAAAGACTATAATATGACTACTATTTAAAACCCATTGACTCTTGTTAATGGGTTTTTTGTACCCACACCTATTGGATTAATTTGCTATATTCGCAGTCTAATTTTATACCTATTTAATGAGTTTATCAGCAAAGATTATGGAAGCCATGAAAGTGGCAATGAAGAATAAGGATGCATTAGGGTTACAGGCATTACGTTCTGTGAAAAGTGCAATTTTATTGGCCCAAACACAAAGTGGAGCAAAAGAAGAATTAACGGAAGAAGCTGAATTAAAACTATTACAAAAATTAGTGAAGCAACGCAAGGATAGTGCCGCTATATATTCAAAACAAGGAAGAGCAGACTTGGCAGATCCAGAGATTGCTGAAGCTGCAGTGATTGAAGCATTTTTACCCCAGCAATTAAGCCAGGATGATGTGGCTGTTATGGTAGATGCGGCCATTGAGGCTACAGGTGCAAGCTCTATGGCAGATATGGGCAAGGTAATGGGTATGGTAAATGCTAAGGTGGCAGGAAGAGCCGATGGAAAGACTATAAGCACCCTCATAAAAGCTAGATTGTCTAGTTAAAATACACTAAAATAAATACCTGTTCAAGCAGGCATTAATGGCCTAGTAGTTCAACTGGATAGAATATCAGATTTCGGCTCTGACG
>CEST01063161.1_pt1 | contig 27784 bp, 23 predicted proteins | sample 326921 | NCBI WGS metagenome assembly CEST01 (sample SAMEA2621509, study PRJEB7988) | marine metagenome | biome: marine biome (ENVO:00000447); feature: surface water layer (ENVO:00002042); material: "saline water (ENVO:00002010), including plankton (ENVO:xxxxxxxx)" | depth 5 m
TTGTTAAGTTGCTTTTTCATAGCTACTTGATAATCAAATTATGAACCAAGATGTTTTTGGACTTTATGTTGTCGTTTTTAGTGGATGTGCTGCTACAAATAATCCATAAAGAATATTAACTATAAAATATAGATACTTACATGGCATGTGGAAGTTGTGGTACAACAGAAAATGGAGTACCAAAAGGTTGCAAGAGTAATGGTAATTGTGGAACAGGAACTTGTGGGAGCGGTAGTGATAAACTAGCCGTTTTTGATTGGCTTTCTAATATGACACTGCCAAGTGGTGAAGAACGTTTTAATATTTTTGAAGTACGTTTTAAAAACGGAAGAAAACATTTTTTTAAAAACACAGAAAATCTAACCATTTCTATGGGAGATATTGTTGCTGTAGAAAGTTCTCCCGGACATGATGTAGGTACAGTTTCTCTAGCAGGTGAGTTGGTGAAGGTGCAAATGAAAAAGCGTAAAATTACTGCTGATCACGAAGATGTAAAGAAAATTTATAGAAAAGCCTCTCAAAAAGATATAGATATTTGGCAAGCTACTAGAGCTAAAGAAGAAGAAACTCAAAGGAGAGGAAGAGAAATTTTAGGGAGATTAGGGTTGCAAATGAAGCTTTCTGATGTTGAATATCAAGGAGATGGTAACAAAGCAACTTTCTACTATACCGCAGAGACAAGAGTAGATTTTAGACAGCTAATTAGAGATTTAGCAAGCGCATTTTCTATTCGTGTTGAAATGAAGCAAGTTGGAGCAAGGCAAGAAGCTGCACGACTAGGAGGCATCGGTTCTTGTGGTAGAGAATTATGCTGTTCTACTTGGTTAACAGACTTTAGAAAAGTAAGTACATCTGCGGCTCGTTATCAGCAATTATCATTAAATCCGTTGAAATTAGCGGGTCAATGTGGCAAGCTTAAATGTTGTTTAAATTTTGAATTAGATACGTATTTAGATGCTTTAAAGTCTTTTCCAAAACAAGATTTAGTTTTAAAAACTGAAAAAGGAGAAGCCGTTTTCATTAAGATGGATATCTTTAAAAAATATCTCTGGTATACTTACAAAGAGGAGCGTTTTAAATGGTTTAGACTAACTTTAGATCAGGTTCAAGAAATAATTGGGTTAAATAAAAATGGCGAGAAATCTATTTCTTTAGAAGAGTACGAGTCCGAAATAGAAATTCCTGAAAAAGTGAGTTTTGAAGATGCTGTTGGCCAAGATAGTTTAACGCGTTTTGATGCACCAAAAACAAGTAAGCGTAGAAGAAATAATAGAAAAAAGAAGCCAGTTTCAGTAGGTGGAAATTCAGCAAAAGATACTACACAGAAACAACACCAAAATAGAAAACCGAATCAAAACCCAAATCAAAAGCCAAGACCTGCTTCAAAACCAAATCAACCAAAAGCTGAGGGTAATAAAGTGAATAAGCCAAGAAAGAATAATAGAAACAGAAACAATAACAAGCCTGAAAATGGAAATAATTCTCAAGAGAAATAGAATTTTTACTTTTTTGGTTGTGCTTTTTTTACTCGCTTCTTGTAATGATAAGATAGCGTTTACTGATTATAAATCATTATCAAATGCTTCTTGGGAAGCCAATAAAAACATTTCTTTTGAGTTTGATATAAGAGATACAATCTTACCTAAAAATTTATTTATTAATATTAGAAATAATAAAGCATATTCTTTTAGCAATTTGTTCGTAATTACAGAATTGAATTTTCCAAATGGAAATAAAATTATTGATACGTTACACTACCAAATGGCGGATAAAATCGGTAATTTTTTAGGAAAAGGATTTACAGATATCAAAGAAAATAAATTATTTTATAAAGAAGCAAAAGTATTTCCTGAATCGGGTACATATGTATTCAATATTCGTCATGCGATGAGAAAAAATGGAGAAGTCAATGTAATTCCTTTTTTAGAAGGTGTGCAAGATGTTGGCTTTAGTATAGAAAAAACAGAATAAAATGGCAAAGAAAGTAGTAACAAATTTTAAAAAGTACCTTATCTTATTTTGGGGAATTATCTCAGTAGTATTTTTAATTATATTTCTGCTTTTTTATACAACTTCAACAGGTGGTTTTGGTGCATTGCCAACATTTGAAGAATTAGAAAACCCGCAAACTAACTTAGCAACAGAAGTTATTTCTACAGATGGAGTTACCATTGGTAAATATGCCAAAGAAAATAGAACACCTGTTAAGTATAATGAATTACCTGATAACTTAATAAATGCTTTAGTAGCTACAGAAGATGAACGTTTTTATGAGCATACAGGAATCGATTTTAAAGGGTTAGCACGAGCAATCTTAAAGCCTGGAAGTGGAGGTGCAAGTACCATCACTCAACAGTTAGCAAAAATGTTGTTTACAGGTAGAGCCTCTCGAAACATCTTTAAAAGAATTGGACAAAAAATGAAAGAATGGGTTGTGGCTACTAAGTTAGAAACCCAATATACCAAGCAAGAAATTATTGCCATGTACTTAAATAAGTACGACTTTATAAATCAGGCAGTTGGTATAAGATCTGCAGCTAGAATTTATTTTGGAAAAGAGCCAAAAGATCTAGTAATAGAAGAATCGGCAATGTTGGTAGGTATGTTAAAAAATGCATCCTATTTTAATCCTTTAAGGAGAGCAGAAAAAGTAAAACAAAGAAGAAATGTCGTTTTATTACAAATGACAAAAAACAACTTTATTACTGAAGGAGAAAAAGTAAACCTTCAACAATTAGATTTAAATATTAATTACACTCCCGAAAGCCATAGTGATGGTTATGCAACCTATTTTAGAACACATTTGCAAAAAATGATGCGAACATGGGTACGAAATAATCCAAAACCAAACGGAGAAGAATATGATATTTTTAGTGATGGTTTAAAGATTTATGTAACGATAGACTCTAGAATGCAACAATATGCAGAAGAAGCGGTTTCAGAGCATATGTCTAATTTACAATCGTACTTTTTTAGGGAACAAAAAGGAAATAGTATAGCACCTTTTTACGATTTAGATAGAAAAGAAATTGCGAGAAGTTTTGATAGAGCTAAAAGAAGTTCAGAAAGATATAGACGTCTCAAAAAAGTAGGGAAATCATCCAAAGAAATAGATGAAATTTTCAAGACAAAAACAGCAATGAAAGTCTTTTCTTGGAAAGGAGACAGAGATACGATTATGTCACCCTTAGACTCTATTAAGTATTACAAACATTTTTTACGTTCAGGATTAGTATCGATAGAACCACAGACTGGGCATATAAAAGCTTGGGTTGGTGGTATCGATAATAAGCATTTTAAATATGATGCTGTCGCTCAGCAAAAAAGGCAAGTAGGTTCTACCTTTAAACCTTTTGTATATGCAACTGCAATTAATCAGTTAAAAATGTCCCCTTGCGATAAATTACCAAATACACCTTACACAATTCCTAAAGGAAAATATGGAATTCCAGAAGATTGGAGTCCAAAAAATTCTAATGAGAAATATGGAGGAATGTTGACTTTAAAGGATGGTTTAGCAGGTTCAGTCAATACAATGTCTGCTAGGTTAATAGACATGGTAGCTCCACAAAATGTAGCGCGTTTAGCAGCAGCAGCAGGTATTAAAACTAAAATTCAAGCAAATCCTTCAATTGCACTTGGTGCAGTAGATTTGTCATTATTAGAAATGGTTAGTGCCTACAGTACATTTGCGAACAAAGGTTTGCGAGTTAGTCCGATGATTATTACACGAATAGAAGATAAAAACGGAACCGTTTTAAAAGATTTTATCCCAGAAACGCAAGAAGTTTTAAGTGAAGAATCTGCCTTTGTAATTTTAGATTTATTAAAAGGAGTAACAGAGTCTGGATCAGGAATTAGATTACGATCCGTTTATACTTCCGGAGGAAAAGCGGTTACAGGTTTTCCTTATAAATTCGAAAATCCAATTGCTGGTAAAACAGGAACAACTCAAAATCAATCTGATGGTTGGTTTATGGGGATTGTACCAAATTTAGCAACAGGTGTTTGGACTGGTGGCGAAGATAGGGCAACACATTTTGAAGGAATTACAAAAGGTCAAGGAGCAACAATGTCCTTGCCTTCTTGGGCTTTATTTATGAAAAAATGTTATGATGATAAGTCTTTAAATATCAGTAAAGAAGATTTTGAAGAGCCAGAAAATTTATCGATCAATATTAAATGTGAAGAAAAAGTTGAAGAGGGTAAAAATGAAATTCCTGATGGAGATACTAATTTTTAATAAGTACTAATTTACAAATCCATCATAAAACAGAATATAATATGATAAACAAAAAAGTAGACAATGTTCAAGAAGCTTTAGAAGGCGTTAAAAACGGAATGACTTTTATGTTAGGAGGTTTTGGTCTGTGTGGTATCCCTGAAAATGCAATTTCTGAATTGGTAAAACTAGATATTAGAGATGTTATTTGTATTTCTAACAATGCTGGTGTAGATGATTTTGGTTTAGGTTTATTACTTCAAAATAAACAAATTAAGAAAATGATTTCTTCTTATGTCGGTGAAAACGATGAGTTTGAACGACAAATGTTATCAGGAGAATTAGAAGTAGAGTTAACTCCACAGGGAACTTTAGCAGAAAAATGTAGAGCTGCACAAGCAGGTTTTCCTGCATTTTATACGCCAGCAGGCTATGGAACTGAAGTAGCAGAAGGAAAAGAAACTAGAGAATTTGATGGAAAAATGTATGTGTTAGAACCTGCCTTTAAAGCAGATTTTGCTTTTGTGAAAGCATGGAAAGGAGACGCTGCTGGTAACTTAATTTTTAAAGGAACTTCAAGAAATTTTAACCCAAATATGTGTGGAGCAGCAACAATTACTGTTGCAGAGGTAGAAGAATTAGTTCCTGTTGGAGAGCTAGAACCAAATAATATTCATATTCCAGGGATATTTGTACAACGTATTTTTAAAGGAAAGGGTTACGAGAAAAGAATCGAACAAAGAACAGTAAGACAAAGAAGCTAATTATGTTAGACAAAAACGGAATAGCGAAAAGAATCGCACAAGAAGTTCAAGACGGATTTTACGTAAACTTAGGAATTGGAATACCAACACTGGTTGCAAATTATGTTAGAGATGATATGGAAGTAGAATTTCAGAGTGAAAACGGAGTTCTAGGAATGGGACCTTTTCCTTTTGAAGGTGAAGAAGATGCTGACATTATAAATGCAGGAAAACAAACCATAACGACAATGCCAGGAGCAAGTTTTTTTGATTCATCAATGAGCTTTGCTATGATTCGTGGTAAACATGTTCATCTTACTATTTTAGGAGCAATGGAAGTTGCAGAGAATGGAGATATTGCCAACTGGAAAATCCCAGGAAAAATGGTAAAAGGAATGGGAGGCGCTATGGATTTAGTTGCTTCTGCAGAGAATATTATTGTAGCAATGATGCACACAAATAAACATGGTGAATCTAAAATATTAAAACAATGTTCTTTGCCATTAACAGGTGTCGGTTGTGTAACAAAAGTAGTTACCAATTTAGCGGTATTAGAAGTAAAAAACAATGTATTTCATTTAATAGAAAGAGCACCGGGAGTCTCTGTGAAAGAGATTCAAAAAGCAACTGAAGGAACTTTGATTGTAAATGGAGAAATTCCAGAAATGAGTATTTAGTGTGAAAAAAATAAAACTATTTATTCCTTTTTTATTCCCAATATTAATACTGTTTTTTGGATTAATCATCTATAAGATTTTAGGATACGAACCAAATTTTTACACCATAATTATAAATATTGGTTCAGCGTTTATGGTATCACCTAGATTAAAGAAAATCCAAACAGAAAAAGGGATAGAAGAACAATTCACTTGGCTGTTTTATAAAAGAATAATTAAATAATATGAAGTTGTTTATAAAATTTTATTGGTTGATATATCCAATACTAATTGTTGTATTTATGTTGATATCTGATCAACTTTATAAGACAGATAACTTTATATTAAAAGCAGGTATTTGTGCTGTTTTGGCTTTTATTTTATCACCAAGAAAGAAAATTACCCAAACACAAAAAGGGAAAATAAAACAAATTACTTGGCTCTTTTTAAAAAAGCCAATTGTTATAGATTAAAAGTTATAGAATGAATTTTTTTCCCTTTTGGAAGAAGTAAAGATGGGCAAATGAAAATAATATCATACAACGTAAACGGAATTAGAGCAGCTTTGAAAAAAGGTTTTTTAGATTGGTTGCAAGCTGCAAATCCCGATGTAATTTGCATTCAAGAAACCAAAGCACATAAAGAACAATTAGATCTTTCTGAATTTGAAAACGCGGGTTATCCACATCACTATTGGTTTTCTGCACAAAAAAAAGGTTATTCTTCAGTCGCTATTTTTTGTAAGGAAAAACCAAATTATATAGAATACGGGACAGGTATTGAAACGATGGATTTTGAAGGAAGAAATTTACGTGTAGATTTTGATGAAGTTTCTGTAATGAGCTTGTATTTACCTTCAGGAACAAATTCAGAAAGACTCGACTTTAAGTTCAATTATATGGATGAATTTCAGGAATATATTGATAACTTAAAACAAGAAATTCCAAATTTAGTGATCTGTGGAGATTACAATATTTGTCATGAATCCATTGATATTCACAATCCAAAAATGAAGGGAGTTTCAGGGTTTTTACCAGAAGAAAGAACTTGGATGGGAGATTTTATTAAGAATGGTTTTATTGATAGTTTTCGATATTTAAATCAAGAGAAACAAGAATATTCTTGGTGGAGTTATCGCGCAAATTCTAGAGCAAATAACAAAGGTTGGCGTTTAGATTATGCAATGGTTTCAGAACCTTTAAAAAGTAAAATATCAAGAGCTTATATTTTAACAGAAGCAAAGCATTCAGATCATTGTCCAATCGCTTTAGAATTAGATATATAGTTTATGAATAAATTTTTACTTGGCTTATTTTTCGTCAGTATTTCTATTTTTTCTCAACAAGATAAAGATAGTATTATAACTGTTAAAACCGACACTTTATTTGTTATTAAGGATACAACCAGAAAGACTGAATTATTTTCAAATTCAGATTTAAATACGATTGATAGTTTATTGGTTGATCAAATGTTTAATTCTTCATTAATAGATACTTTAGAGTATGTAGTTGATGATAAAGATGTTATTGGAAATTCTGAAATTGTTTTAACGACCGCTTTACTAAAACAACGTCTTCTTGATTTAGATAAAAAAACACCTTTTAATTTAGCTTTTAATCCTGCTTTAGAAAAAGTAATAAATAGTTATTTGTTGTACCGTAAAAAGTATTATCCAAAGTTAATGGCAAAAGCAAAGTACTATTTTCCAATGTTTGAGAGATATCTAGATCAATATGATATTCCTTTGGAAATGAAATATTTAGCAATTGTAGAGTCTGCCTTAAGACCGCAGGTTAAATCGAGAGTTGGTGCTACAGGTTTGTGGCAATTTATGTATGGCACTGGGAAACAGTTTGATTTAAAAGTAAGTTCTTATGTTGATGAACGTCAAGATCCTGTCAAAGCAACCATTGCAGCGTGTAAATATTTAGATCAATTATACACCATTTTTGGAGATTGGGATTTAGCTTTAGCGGCCTATAATTCTGGACCAGGAAATGTAAGAAAAGCCATAAAACGTTCTGGAGGTTATCGAAATTATTGGAATATAAGACCTTATTTACCAAGAGAAACAGCAGGTTATGTTCCTGCATTTTATGCGACTATGTATGTTTTTGAATATGCAACTGATCATGAAATTTATGCTGAACTCCCAAAGTTTTTTAATTTTCAAACAGACACAATTCGTATTAAAAGAACTATAAGTTTCGGTCAGATTTCTAAAATTATACAGATTGATGAAGAGGTTATTTCTTTCTTAAACCCTTCCTACAAATTAGATATTATTCCGTTTATAAAAGATAGAAATTACGCTGTAAGATTACCAAGTAATAAAATAGTTGAGTTTTTAGACAAAGAAAAAGAAATTTATGCTTTATCTGCCGAAGATGAAAGTAAAAGAGAAAAGCCTTTGCCTAAGTATTTTGAAATGGATAAACGTATTCGTTACAGAGTTCAGAGTGGAGATTATTTAGGAAAAATAGCGAATAAATTTGGAGTAAGAGTAAGCAGTCTTAAACGTTGGAATGGACTAAAAAATAATCGTTTAAAGATAGGACAAAGGTTGTCTGTTTTTCCAAAGAAAATTCCTTTATATAACAGTACACCAACAAAAAAGAAAGCAGTAATTCCATCAAAAAAATCAACTAAAACAGGTTTATACGATGTTTATGTTGTTAAAGAAGGAGACTCACTTTGGAACATTGCTAAAAAATTTAAGAATGTTTCTGTTGATGAAATTAAAGAATGGAACAATATTTGGAGTGTTAAAAGTCTAAAACCTGGATTAAAACTTAAAATTTTTAAAAGCTAAACTCATGAAAAAAATATTTTCAATTTTAATAATTACACTTCTATTTTGCTCTTGTGTTGGGAACGATAAAAAAATTCTAAAAAACTCTATAGGTAAAATTAATAAAGTAATGGTTGTTGCTAAAATTAGTGACTGGACAGGAGATGTTGGTAGCGAAGTTCGTAATTCTTTTGGAGAATTAATGGTTGGTTTACCACAGCCAGAACACGTTTTGTCTGTGTCTCAAGTTGCGCCAAATGGATTTAGTTCTATGATGAAAGCCAGTAGAAATATTTTAATTATTACTGAAACTGAAAAGGAGAGTTTTTCTGTAAAGAAAAATATTTATGCACAACCACAAACGATTGTCTATGTGCAGGCAAAAGACGACAAAAGTATTATTAAACTTTTACAGAAACATAAAAATGAAATTAAAAATATTTTTATAGATTCCGATATTAAATTTACACAAAGAATTTTTAATAAAGATAAGATAGATAATTCACAGTACAAAACACTTCGTAATTTAGGAGTTACTTTTACAATACCTAAAAAATTTAGAACTGTTGATGATACTGGAGAATTTCTTTGGTTAAGAAATCATTTAATGAGTGGAATTGCAAAAACAGGTAGTAATAATATTTTAGTGTATTCAATTCCTTTAAGTGATGAAAGTAAAATTGCTGATAATATTATAGCCGTTAGAGATAGTATAGGTAAAAAGTTTATACCCGGTTCAGATCCAGAAACCATGCATATGATTACGGAAGAAGCATATACACCATTTACTTTTGATGCAACTATTGACGGGAAAAAAGCGTACGAAACTCGTGGAAAGTGGGAAGTAAAAAATGATTTTATGGCGGGTCCTTTTTTAAATTACACGGTAATTGATAAAAAGAATAATAGACTAATTGTTTTTGAAGGATTTACCTATGCACCCTCAGTAAGCAAAAGAGCCTTTGTTTTTGAATTAGAAGCGATTGCTAAGTCTATGAAGATTCAGTAAAAGCAAATATAGCATCATTATAAAAAAAAAGTCTAAAACAGTATGTTTTAGACTTTTTTATGTAATTAATTTATAGTTGAAAACTTATTTCTTAAATTTTTTTTAAAAAAAAGTTTAGTAACCTATTTTTGCTCTAACTCTTAGTAATACCTCATTGGCAACAATAGTTGCTTTTCCTGCTCCGATTTCTAATGCTTCGTCAATTTCATGTTTGTTTTCCATAAAGTGATTGTAGCGTTCTCTAATGATTGAAAACTGTTCAATAATCAATTCATATAAGGCTTGTTTTGCATGGCCATAACCATAGTTTCCACCTTCATAATTTGCTCTCATTTCTAAAATTTCAGCATTTGAAGCTAACAATTTGTACAAGCCAAAAACATTATCATTGTCTGGGTTTTTAGGTTCTTCTAAACCTTTGCTATCCGTTTTAATAGACATTATTTGTTTTCTTAGTTTTTTATCTGACAAGAAAATATTGATAATATTATTTCTAGATTTACTCATTTTTTCACCATCAGTTCCAGGAACTAATTTACCATTCTCTTGTATTTTAGCTTTTGGAGCTACCAATGTTTCTCCAACAACATTGTTAAACCGATTGGCTACATCACGTGTCATTTCTAAGTGTTGTAACTGATCTTTTCCAACTGGAACAATTTCTGCATCATATAACAAAATATCAGCAGCCATTAACATTGGGTAAGAAAATAATCCTGAGTTTACATCTCCTAATCTATCCGCTTTATCTTTAAAACTATGTGCTAATGTTAACCTTTGATAGGGAAAAAAGCAACTTAAATACCAAGATAATTCTGTAACTTGAGGAATATCACTCTGTCTATAAAAAACTGTTTTTCGTACATCCAAACCACAAGCTAACCAAGTAGCAGCAGTACTATACGTATTTTCTCTTAATTCTTTTCCATCTTTAATTTGTGTTAAAGAATGCATGTCTGCGATAAATAAAAAAGCTTCATTTTCTGGGTTATTTGCCATTTTTATAGCAGGTAAAATTGCACCCAATAAATTTCCCAAATGTGGTGTTCCTGTACTTTGTACTCCAGTTAAAATTCTAGACATAAAATAATATTTTTTTAAATCATTTTAAAATGAAATAATAATCTTACAACTTACGTTTAAGAGAATTATTAATCTCATCTTTTTAAATAAATTATGTTTGAATGAGATGAGAAATCCCTTTAAGAGGACAAAAATAAGGTTTTGTTTAAGAAAACCAATCAAACAAAAGAATATTAGTATTTTTGGTGCTTATGAAATTTCTAAAAATTCCTTTTCTTTTTATTTGGCGAATATGGTTTTATGTCCTAATAATAGGATCTATCATTTTAATATCTCCTCTTTTACTTATATTAACAGCTAAAGAAGAGTATTATCCTACTTTTTGGAAACTGATTAGAGTCTGGGCCAAAGTTTTAGTTTATGGAATGGGATTTCATTTAAAGATACAAAATGATCAAGTTCTAGACAGAAACAAAAGCTACATGTTTTGTGCGAATCACGCTTCTTTAATGGATCCATTTGTATTGATAGTTTTAAGTAAAAATCCAATAGTTTTTGTTGGAAAAAAAGAGTTAGTCAAAATTCCTATTTTCGGCTTTTTTTATAAAAAAGTGGTCATTATGGTTGATAGAAATAGTCCTGAAAGCAGAAAAAAAGTATATAAAATAGCTAAGAAAAGATTAAAAAATGGAACAAGTATGGCTATTTTTCCTGAAGGATTAGTGCCTACAGAGAACGTCGTTTTAGCACCTTTTAAAAATGGGGCCTTTAGTTTAGCTATTGAGTTTGGAGTACCAATCGTACCCCAAGTTTATTATGATTGCAAGCGTTTTTTTTCTTGGGATTTTTTTAAAGGAAGACCCGGTTTTTTTAGAATCCATCAACATCAATTTATAGAAACGAAAGGTCTAAACAGGGAAGACATACCGCATTTAAAACAACAAGTTTTCAATATAATTGAAACTGATTTACTAAGTGACACAAAATATATGAAAGACACAAACAGAGAAAATAATGAGCGAGAATTTAAATCACCTGTATAGTAAGTTAGAGGAGAAATTGAATGTAATTTCTCATGGTTTTGGATTGGTTTTAAGTATTATAGCTTTTCCTTTTTTGGTAATTAAATCATTAAACTTTGAAGGTTTTTGGAAGCCTACAAGTTTTATTATCTATGGCCTAAGCCTAATCATTTTATATGCTGCATCTACTTTTTATCATGCAGCAAAGAAGCCAAAGAGAAGAAGGCAGCTTAATATTTTTGATCACGCAGCAATTTACGTGTTAATTGCAGGGAGTTATTCGCCTTTTTGCTTGGTAGCTTTAAACTCTAGTTTAGGTTGGTACATGTTTATTTTTGTTTGGCTTTTTGCTTTAATAGGGATAGTTCTAAAACTTTTTTTTACAGGGAGATTTGATAAATTATCAACAGCTATGTATTTATTAATGGGTTGGCAAGTATTGTTCTTTATTAAACCGTTAATGAAAAATTTATCTGCAGAAGGGCTACAGTTCTTAATAGCTGGAGGAATTTTTTATTCAGTTGGCGCTGTTTTGTATTCAATTAAAAGAATGCCTTATAACCATGCAATCTTTCATGTCTTTGTTTTATTAGGAAGTTTAAGTCATTTTATGGCGCTTTATCATTTGTAGAAATTAAATAATAAAATTAATGATTTCTATGTTATGTTAAAATTTTCTCTATTTTAGACGCATAAGTCTAAGTTAAGGGATAGATTTATATATTGGTACCTCAAACTTTATTGTTTGAGGTTTTTTTATGTCCAACTTTTAAAAGAAATTTTACTTAAACTTGAGTTGTAATATCTTTTATCTCCTGTAACTTCTTTACCAAGCCATGAGGGTTTTTTAAATGATTCATTTTCTGAACTTAACTCTATTTCTGCTACAATTAAACCTTCATTATCACCATAAAATTCATCAACTTCAAAAATATGATTTTCACTTTTCACATAAAACCTTGTTTTATCAATAATCAAGGGTTCGCATAAAAGAAGCAATTGTTCTGCTTCCATTTTATCAATTTCTTTTTCCCATTCAAAACGAGTTGTTCCAGTAGAATTTGATTTTCCTTTAATAGTTAAAAAAGATCTATTATCAGAAATTCTAACCCTTACAGTTCTATTCTTATCAGAATTTAGATAGCCCTGTTTTAGTTGGTTTTTTTGATAAAACTCTTTTTTAAAATCCTCATTCTTCACTAAAAATTTTCTTTCAATTTCTAAACTCATAAATATCTATGCATTTTTGTACTAATATACCCGTTTTTATCGTTAGTTTATAATTATTAAATATCTTTGATTTTATAAACAAACATATGAAAAAGTTATTTTTTCTCTTTCTATTTTTAATCTATTTACCAATTTTTTCTCAAACTGATTATAGCGATTCTTGGGAAGATTTTTATTCTTATAATAACGTTAAGGATTTTGTAAAAGTTGATAATGTCTTATATGCATTGGCAGATAATGCTGTTTTTACTTTTGATGAAAGTACTTCTGAAATTAAAAAGTTTTCATCTATTCAAGGTTTGTCGGGCGAAACTACATCTTCAATTCACTACAATACTGCTTTTAAAAGATTGGTTATTGGTTATCAAAATGGATTAATTGAAGTAATTGACGAAAACAACGCAATTACAATTTCATCAGATATTATAAATTTTAATCAATCAGGTGTAAAAAGTATCAATCATATTTCTGAATTTGGTACTACATTATACCTTTCTACACCATTTGCAATTGTAGAATATGATATAGAAAAGTTAGAGTTTGGTGACACCTTTTTTATAGGAAATGGCTCTACTTCTTTAGAGATAAATAAAACATTAATTTCTGATGGAAAAATTTATGCTGTAACCGAAGATGGAATTTTTACTGCAGATGTTACAAGTAATCTTTTAATTGATTTTAATAGCTGGCAGCAACAATTTACTGCACGTAATTTTAGTGAGATTACATTTTTTAATAATAAAATCTATGTTACTGAAGGTAGTAAATTGTTTCAATTAAATACAGGTGTTTTAACTGAAATTAAGGATTTTAGTGAAACTATTTTAGGATTAAAATCATCCAGTACTAATTTATCAGTTACACTAAATAAAAGTGCTGTTATTTTAGATTCAGCAAACAATCAAGTATATACTTTTACGACTACTCCTGACTTTGATTTCACATTAAATACTGCATTTATTAAAGATAATAGAACTTATTTAGCAACAAAAGAATTTGGTGTTTTAAAAACTAGTTTAGGGCAAATAAACACATACGAAGAAATTCATCCAGAAGGACCTTTATCTAATAGTGTTTTTTCTATTGCAGTAAATGATAATAATTTTTGGGTAGTCTATGGAGGTTATGATGACTCTTATACTCCCAATCAAAAGGAGCAAGGGTTTAGCCATTTTAACGGAGAAAACTGGATAAATACACAGTTTAATTCAGATTTCCCTGTCATGGATTTGAATTGTATTTCTATAGATTCAAATGTAGAAAATAGGGTTTATATGAGCTCTTTTGGAGATACTAGGTCTGTTAATTCTGTTTCAACTGGAGGCTTATTAGTTGTAGAAAACGATGAAATAAAAACATTTTACAATCACTTAAATAGCCCTTTAGAAGATATTATTTATAATGATCCAAGCAGAGTAAGTATAAGAACGAGCGGAACTAGTTTTGATATATTAGGAAATTTATGGGTTTCGAGTATAAGTTTTGATGAAGAATTAAAAAAATTATCTCCTTCAGGACAATGGAGTAGTTTCGATTTATCGTCACTTAAAACTGTTCCAGGTAAATTGGGTTTAAGTGAAATAGCAATTTCAAGTAACAACACTATATGGATAGGAACAAGAAGAAATGGGGTTTATGCTTTTAACGAAAACGGAAGTAGAAAAAGAGCTTTAATTGCAACTCCAAATCTTGGAAATTTACCGAACACTGATGTGCTATCTCTAGCTATAGACAAAAGCAATAGAGTTTGGCTAGGTACAAGAAGTGGAATGGTTGTTTACCGAAATGCAGCTGGGGTTTTTGATGCTACTGTTTTAAACGCACAACCAGTAATTATTGAGGAAAATGGAGTTGGAGAAAGATTATTAGGAGATCAAAAAATTAATACAATTGTTATTGATGGCGCAGATAATAAGTGGTTTGGAACAGATAATGGAGGTGTTGTTTATACCAATCCTTCCGGTCAAACTACCTTAGCCAATTTTAGTAAGCAAAATTCACCGTTACCGTCCAATAGAATTTTAAAAATAAAGGTTGACAAGAGTAACGGTAAAGTTTATTTTGCTACTGATAAAGGTATTGTTGTTTACAATAGTAAAGTAGCTACTTTTGGTGAGGTTTTAGGTGATGTATATGCCTATCCAAATCCTGCTTTAAAAAACCATGAAACAATTACTATTGATGGTAGAAAAGGAACACATTTACCAAAAGGAACGAATGTTAAAATTTTGGATGTTGCTGGTAATTTGGTCTATGAAACTAACGTTGTAGAAGGGCAAGAATTACAAGGAGGTAAAGTTGTTTGGAATAAAAAAAATTTAGTAGGCAACAAAGTGGCATCTGGTATTTATATTGTTTTATTATCTAACGATGATGGTTCAGAAACAGCTACAGCTAAACTCGCAATTGTAAATTAATGGCTATCGTAAATACAAAAGCAATTGTTTTAAGTTCACTAAAATATGGTGAAACAAGCTTAATTGTAAAATGTTACACTCAAGAAGAAGGAGTCAAGTCTTACTTAATTAGAGGTGTTTTAAAACCAAAAAAAACAGGAATAAAAGTAGCGCATTTTCAACCTTTAACACAACTAACAATTATTGCAAATCATAATACGAAAAACGCTTTAAATTCTATAAAAGAAGTACACGTAATTCATCCTTATAAAACAATTCATACAGATATTGTAAAGCAATCTGTTGTTATGTTTTTGTCAGAAGTCTTGTCAAATTCTATTCAAGAAGAAGAACAAAACTTAGCACTTTATGAGTATCTAGAAACTGCTCTTATTTGGTTAGATGTTCACGATAAAGTTACGAATTTTCACTTGTTATTTCTTTTGAATTTAACTGGTTTTTTAGGGTTTTATCCTGATACTTCAGAAATAAATAAAAAAGGTTTTGATTTATTGGAAGGTAATTTTTCTAATAGTATTCACGAAAAGAATGTTATTTCTAATAATGACTTTTATCAATTTAAAAAGCTCTTAGGCATAATTTTTGATAATCTAGAAAGCGTAGCATATAGTAAAGATGAAAGGCAGTTAGTTTTGCAAGTTATTATTCAGTATTTTAAGCTACATTTGGGCTCTTTTAGAGAACCAAAATCGTTACAAGTTTTAGAAACAGTATTTAGTTGATGATGAAGTATATTATTTTTGTATTTATAGTTTTAATTGGAGGTGTAATTTTTGGTCAAGAAATAAAAATCTTAGACAAAAAAACGGGTAAAAAAGTAAAAAATGTTACTATCTATAATAAGTCTAAAACCATTAGCTTAACAACTAATAATGATGGTTTAGCAGATATTTCTACTTTTAAAAATGATGAAATAATTATTTTTTCTCATTTATCTTACGCAAATTATAGAATAAAAAAATCTGTTTTAAGAAAACAAAAACTTACTGTTTATTTAAATAAACAATCAGAGCAATTAGATGAAATAGTAATTTCTGTTTTTAAAAAAGAAGAAAAATCAAAAAGAATTGCAGAACAAATAGCAGTGCTTTCATCTAAAAATATTCAAAAACTTTCACCTCAAACTTCTGCAGATTTATTAGCTATAATCCCCGGAATTAAAGTTCAAAAATCACAATTTGGTGGAGGAAGTCCTGTAATTCGTGGAATGGAATCTAACAGAGTTTTATTGGTCGTTGATGGGGTTAGAATGAACAATGCTATTTATAGAAAAGGACATTTACAAAGCTCAATTACAATCGCGCCAAATTTATTAGATAAAATAGAAGTTGTTTTTGGACCCTCCTCTGTAATTTATGGTTCAGACGCCTTAGGAGGTGTAATTCATTATTATACAAAAACACCTAAACTATCAGAGAATAATGAAGTAAAAAGTCAGTTTTTTTCTAGATTTTCGAGTATAAATCAAGAAATAACGACAAATGTTTCTGCAGAAGTAAGTTTTAATAATTGGGCCTCTTTTACAAGTATTTCTTATTCAGATTTTGGTGAATTAAAAGCCGGTAAAAATAGAAGTCATGGTTTTTCTGATTGGGGAAAAGTTTTCTATTATTCAGAAAATGTGAATGGAAATTACAATGAAAATCCAACGATAAATTCCAATCCAAATTTATTAAGAAATACAGGGTATAATCAAACAGATGTGTTGCAGAAATTTTTTGTTCCATTATCAAAAGACACAGATTTAAAAATTAATCTACAATACTCCACTTCATCTAATATTCAAAGATTTGATAGACTAACAGAGATAAGAGATATTTCAGATGTTTCTTCTTTAAAGTTTGCAGAATGGTCTTATGGACCTCAAAAAAGACTATTAATTTCATCACAATTACTTCTTAATCCTGATAAAAATTGGTTAGAAAGTGGAACGATAACGACTGCTTATCAGAACCTTAAAGAAAGTAGAATTCAAAGAAAATTTGGAAGTTTAGATCGTTCTTATAGAGAGGAAAGTGTCGCTGTTTTTAGTGTAAATGGAGATTTTTCGGTGCCGTTAACAGAAGATAAAACAAGAATTTTATCGTATGGTTTTGAGTTTGCCTATAATGATGTTTCTTCTAATGCCTACGGTAAAACCTTAAACATTTCTAATGGAAAAATTAATGGTTTTTCAGACGATTTTAAAGTACAGTCACGTTATCCAGACGGAGGAAGTAATTATTTAAGTTCTTCTCTATATATAGGTTATAAACAAGATGTAAGTAGTAAATCAACATTAAATTCTGGGATTAGATTTACAAATACAAACTTAAATGCAACATGGATAGATGAAACATTTATTCAACTTTCAGACAATGATATTAGCGCAAATAATTCTGCAATTACAGCAACTTTAGGATATGTTTACAAGCCAAACAAAAACTGGCAATTAAATAGTGTTTTGTCATCAGGTTTTCGTTCCCCTAATATAGATGATGTTGGAAGAGTTCGTGAAAAAAGTGGTGATGTAACTGTACCAAATATTCATGTAAAACCAGAGTTTGCATATAATGCAGAAGTAGGAATTCAAAAGTATTTCAACGATAGAAAATTTCGCTTAAGTGCCAATGTATTTTACACCTTGTTAGATAATTATATTATTAGAGACCGTTTTACCATAAATGGAAGCGATCAGGTTTTATTTGACGGGGAATATGGAAACGCAGTTGCCAATCAAAATAGAGGAAATGCTTTCATTACAGGATATACAATTAGTTATTTAGGAAAACTTTCTAATGCTTGGAATACATCAGGGTTTTTAACCTATACAAAAGGAAGAACATACGATTCAGAAGAACCAATGTCTTCAATTCCACCCTTATTTGGTCAGTTTGAAGTAAATTATAAAAGAGATAAGATTGAAGTTGGCGCAGCTTTAAGATTTAACAGCAAAAAGGATATCGAAGATTTTAATTTTACTGAAGGAATTGATAATCATGACTTAACACCCGTAGTTGATGCAAATGCTGCTAATAATGAAGATGTTTATTTTGGAACTCCAAGCTGGATGACTATTGGTTTAAATGGACGCTATTCAGTAAGCGAAAATTTTTCTGTGCAAGCAAGATTAGACAATCTCTTTGATGAACATTATATAGAATTTGCTTCTGGGATATCCTCTCCAGGAAGAAATTTATCTGTTTCTTTTGTCGCTAATTTTTAGTAAGTCTTAAAACCCAAACATCTTGCTGTGGTTTGTTGTTAAGGTTGTCTCCAGGAATATGTTTTAGAACTTCTAAATTATTTTTAGAACAAAGGGCCCTAAAAAATTTAGGAGATTGGTAAGAAGCATATAATCTATTTCCTTCTTTTTTATACGCATGAACAATTAAGTTACCAGAATCATAAAGTACTTGCTCTTTTTGTAAAAGTTTAAACGTGTGAGCATCTCCATGAGTTGTCAAAAATAAAATTCCTCCATTTTTTAAAACTCTTGTTAATTCATGGATCCAAGAAAAATGTAATTCTTTAGAAAGGTGTGTAAAAATTGATATTCCATAAATAATATCCATAGAATCGTCTTTAAATGCCAAAGGTGGTTTTAGGTAATTATTTTTAAATTGAATTCCTTCTAAATTTTCTGAACACCATTTTACATATTTTTTATTATAATCTGAACCATAAAAAGAATTAGAGGTGTCTAGAATAGATGGTAGATGTCTTAAAATTCTTCCAGTTCCACAACCCCAATCTAAAATAGAGAGATTTTTAAAATCTTTAAACTCACTGATATGATTTATCAACCAAGTTGCGGTTGGTTTTCCATTGGTATAAAACTTATCGTAATTCAGGTTAAAAGTTTCATATAAATAAAAATCTGGTGGAAGCTTTACGGTAGGATTCTTCTTTTTAAATTCATAATTGCTTCTTCTATTTTGCCACTTTTGTCGTCGAAAATTTATTTGCTCAATAATTGGAAGCAGATTAAATTTAGATAAAACTTTTTTAAGCGCAATTTTTTTCATTTTCACTTCCTTTTTCCTTCTTCTGTAAAATTATCAGACAAGGCTCTTTCGGTTTTAATAATACTCACAACAATAGATAGAATTGCTACAACCATAGGTTGCCAGGTTAATCCATTTACAATAAAATTAGCTAAAAGCATCGTTGCAATAAAAGATAAACCGGCATACATTAATAAATTCTTATTAAAAATGGTGTTCGCAAAATTCCAGATATCTTCATTTTGCATCGCTTTAAAAGTTCTGTAACCATATAAATTATTTATTTTCTTTGGTGGAAATTTCCAAAAAATAATACTTAATAAAAACAACAAACCATTTGTGGTTAAAACATATATAATTGGACTCATTTGTCTTATTTTTTTAATTTTGATTACTGCTTATTTTTCTTAGGTCTCAATAGACCTTCTTGTGCAAAAGAAGCCACTAATTTACCATCTCTTGTATAAATATTTCCTTTAGATAAACCCCTTGCTCCATAAGCATTGGGTGATTCAGCAGAGAATAGCATCCAATCATCAAAATCAAAATCTCTAAAAAACCACATAGAATGATCTAAACTTGCTGTTTGAGTATTCCCGAAATTATATTCTTTTGCATTCGGATTAAATGCGGCATTCAATACATTATAATCAGATATATAAGTCAAAATTTGATGTTTTAAACGCAAATCCATTTTTTGAATGTCTCCCTTTAATTTAAACCAAATTTCTTCTTTTGCAGGTAAGTTTTCTCTTTTTAAAGGATTGGGAACCTGCACAGGTTTAAAATCTATAGGACGTTCAACACTCAAAAAACCTTTTAAAGACTTTGGTAAAAAATCGCCAAACTTAGTAACCATGTCTTCCCAACTTAATAATTCTTCAGGCTGTTTTATGTCTCTATTCATTACTGATTGATGCTCAAACCCATCTTCAATTTTATGAAAAGAAGCAGCCAAAATAAAAATAGTTTTATTATTTTGCTTCGCTGTAACTCTTCTTGTAGAAAAACTACCTCCATCCCTCATTACTGCAACATGGTAATTGATTGGTATTGTTAAATCTCCAGCTTCTAGAAAATAAGCATGTAAAGAATTTATAAATCTATTTTCTTTAATTGTTCTATAAGCAGCATTAACTGCCTGTGCCAAAACCTGACCACCAAAAACTTTAGGACTTCCAATAGTTACACTCTCTCCAGAAAAAACATTGTTTTCAATTTCTTTTAAATCTAAAAGCTCTATAAGTTCCTTGCTGTTATTCATGGGGTTTTTTTACTGTTTTAAAGGGTGATTTTTGTAGAAATGGTGTTGGTTGAACACGTTGCAAAAATAGCTTTAAAATTCTGTTTGTAATACTTTTTTTATGACGAAGATACATTGTTAGATCTTGTGGTTCTGCACCAACAGAACTTTTAATTTCACTAGCTGTTCTTCCAAAATTAATAGTTTTTAATTTTTTATTGATAGCAATTTCTATATAGTCATACAACATTCTTTGGTAGATTGCATATTCTCTGTTTAAGCTATAATCTATTCCAACAAAGTGGGCGTCTAAAGATTTTTGATTGATTATACCAGAAATAAAACCGACAATCTTATCTTCTAGCCAATAGGTTTTTAAGATGTAATCATCCCCAAATTTTTCTTTTAAATCTTTATAGGTTTCTAGATTAAAGTGACCTAAATTAAAACCTGCGTTTGAAGCAACTTTTTCATATAAAGCGGTCATTTTCGGTAATTTTCTATCAATGTTTTCTAAGGTAACTTCTTCTATACGAATTTCGGTACTCTGTTTAAAAGCTTTTCTTGCTTTTACTCTAAATTTTGTTTTCATTGATGCCAGGTAATCATCAAAATTTTGCCAATCTTCTTGTGGTTGAAGTTGCATATTTGGTTCTACTAAAAACGTGTGATATTTAAAGTCTTTTAATTCATCTGTAATAAAAAGTGACTCTTTAGCAAAGTCTTTTAGTAAGAATGCATCAATTTGTTTTTTTAACTTTTTATCAGAATTTACAAAATGATTAATACTTTCTGCAAGTTCTTTTATAATTGCTTTTTTGTTTTGATTTTTTTTAATAAAAACTCCATGTTCTCCGCTCACAAAAGTGTTTCCACAAATTAATAATTTTAGTGGTTTTTTATTAGGAAAAACATGTAATTTTCTGCCAATATTTTTAAAAAATTCTAAATCATTTTTAATAGATTTTAAATGAAAGTCAATAATTTTTATACTTGCAAAAGCTGTTGGGCTATTATTTTTATCAACCAAAACAATATAAGAAAAGATAATTTCAGGATGATTTTTTTCTAATGCTTTTATGAAATTTGGGTGAAAATAAATATTTTCTGTACATTCTAATCCTTCCCAAATTTTAGCAGGAATCTCATCTACAGAAGAGAAAAATAGTGCGGTATTTGTGTTTGTGCAGAAAATCAAATTAATTCTTATAGTGTGTTAAATTTTTATGATTCTCTAAATGAGTTTTTCTAATTTTCATAGTTTCGTTTTCTTGGGTAATCATGTGTTATTTTGTTAGGCTAATTTTTTTATTTTCAATTTCAAATCCTTTTATAGAATTTCTATTAACACTGTTTCAGTTATTTATTTTGGTACTTTGAAAAGCACGATATATTCTAAAGTTAAAAGATATTATGCATAATAAGATATAAAGCTGATAAAAAAAACCGATTCTAGAAACTTTAGTTTTAAAATGACAATTATAACATTTCTTTAACAAAGTTACTTTTAGTCTATACAAGTTACCTTATGCCTAAAAAGTATCTTTGTTATAACTTTCTTAGTTTTTAATTTAGAAGGTACAACTAACTAATTATGAGAAACATTATACTATCTATTCTTGGAATTTTACTTATAGCGGGTGCTATTATTTTAGGAAATTATTTTATTGATAAAAACCAAAGACCTAAACCAAAGTATAAAAAAACGATTAAAACTGTTTTTGTTAAGAATGTTGAAAATAAAGATATTCCTATTATTTTATCTGCGAATGGAAATTTACTTGCTAAAAATAAAATTGATATTTTTTCGGAAGTTCAGGGTGTTTTACAGCCATCTAATAAATCATTTAAACCAGGAACTAGGTATTTTAAAGGAGAAACTTTATTAAGCATCAATAGTGATGAATTTATGGCTAGTTTACAATCTCAAAAAAGTAATCTATTTAATTTAATCACTTCTATATTACCAGACATACGCTTAGATTATACTTTAGAATTTAAAAAGTGGGAAAGCTATCTACAGTCTTTTGATATGAGTAAAACAACACCGAAATTTCCGCTTTTTTCATCAGATAAAGAAAAATACTTTGTTTCTGGACGTGGAATTTTAACGGCTTATTACAATGTTAAAAATCTAGAAGTTCGTTTGTCTAAACATAAAATTAAGGCTCCTTTCTCTGGAGTGGTAACAGAAGCTTTGTTAAGTTCTGGGACTTTAGTGAGATCTGGGCAAAAACTTGGCGAATTTATAGATACAAGTATCTATGAAATGGAAGTTTCAATAAATGCTGAGTTTGCAGATTTATTAAAAGTAGGCAATACGGTTGCTCTTTCTAATCTAAATAAATCTAAAAAGTATACAGGAATAGTAGTACGTGTAAATGGAAAAATAGACCAAGTCTCTCAAACTATAAACGCATATATAGACGTAAAACACCCTGATTTAAAAGAAGGAATGTTTTTAGAAGCAAATTTAGTTGCAAAATCAGAATCAGATGCTATAGAAATTTCTAGAAAATTATTAGTAGATAATAAAGCTGTTTACACGGTTAAAAATGATAGTATTTTATTTCTTGTAGATGTAAACCCTGTTTACTTTGGTGCTGAAAACGTTGTGATTAAAGGATTAAAAAATAATGATAAAATTTTGACACAAACTTTACCAGGAGCTTTTGACGGAATGATTGTAAAAATCAATAAAAATAAGTAATACATGAAAAAAATTATTACTTATTTTATAAAATACCCTGTTGCTGTAAATGTAATTATACTTGCATTTTTTATTTTTGGAATATTAGGTGCAATTAGCATGAAATCTTCCTTTTTCCCTTTGGTAGATTCACAATTAATCAGAATTTCTTTGGCATATCCAGGCGCTTCTCCTGCTGAAATGGAAGAAGGTGTTGTATTAAAGATTGAAGATAATTTAAAGGGAATTATAGGTGTAGAAAGAGTAACATCTGTGTCAAGAGAAAATTCGGCAAGTGTAAATGTCGAGGTAGAAAAAGGAAAAAATATAGATGTTGTTTTATCTGATGTTAAAAATGCAGTAGATAGAGTTCCTTCTTTTCCTTCAGGTATGGAGCCTCCCGTAATTGCAAAAGTTGAAAATAATCGAACAACAATTAGTTTTACTGTAAGTGGAGAAAATGTTTCTTTGAAAGCACTAAAACAATATGCAAGAAATGTAGAAAATGATATTCGGGGAATTGAAGGAATTTCCCAAGTTGCTATTATTGGGTATCCAGATGAAGAAATTGAAATTGCTGTCCGTGAAAACGATCTAAGAGCCTATAATTTATCGATCACAGAAGTAGCAAATGCTGTAAGAAATTCAAATATTTTAATCACAGGTGGAAATATAAAAACTGCAGATGAAGATTATTTGATTAGAGCTAGCAATCGCTCTTATTACGGAATTGAACTTCAAAATATTATTGTAAGAACAGAAGTTAACGGGAATATTATTCGTTTAAAAGATGTTGCAGAATTAAGAGATACTTGGTCTGAAAACCCAGATAGATTGTATTATAATGGAAATTTAGCAATAGATATTACGGTTAGTAATACCAATAACGAAGATTTAATTTCATCAGCAGATAAAATTAAAGAGTACATTTATAAATACAATCAAGAACAGCAAAATGTTCAGTTAACTGTTACAAGTGATAGAAGTACAACATTAAATGATAGAACTTGGTTGTTAACTAAGAATGCCATTTCAGGAATTCTTTTAGTCCTGTTTTTTTTAGCATTATTTTTAAACTTACGTTTGGCATTTTGGGTTGCTTTTGGTTTGCCAATATCTTTTTTAGGGATGTTTATTTTTGCAGCACAATTAGGTGTTACCATTAATGTTTTGTCTTTATTTGGGATGATTATTGTAATTGGTATTTTGGTTGATGATGGAATTGTAATTGGAGAAAATATTTATCATCATTATTACGATTTGGGAAAATCTAAAATTAGAGCAGCTATAGACGGAACAATGGAAGTAATTCCGCCAATAGTTTCAGCGATTTTAACAACTATAATTGCATTTTCCACCTTCTTTTTTGTAGACGGCAGTATAGGAAGTTTCTTTGGCGAAGTTTCTACAATTGTAATTCTGACGTTAACTGTTTCTTTAATTGAGGCATTGATAATTCTTCCTGCACATATTGCACATTCAAAAGCTTTAGATAGAAAAAAACTCGAAAATGGAGGCGCTAAGAAAACAAATAAAATTGATGCTTTTTTTAAGAAAATAAACAAAGGAGCTGACGCTATTTTAGTGAAATTTAGAGACAACTATTATGTGCCTTTTTTAAAGTTTTCTTTACAGAATAAGTTTTTTATTTTTTGTGTGTTTGTAGCTTCATTTTTAATAAGTTTCTCTGCTTTAAAAGGCGGCGTAGTAAAAAGTTCTTTCTTTCCAAGAATAGCAAGCGATAGAGTGCAAATAACATTAAATATGCCACAAGGAACCAATGAGAAAATTACAGATTCTTTGATTTCTTTCATAGAAGAAAAAGTTTGGTTGGTCGACAAAGAATACACAGAAAAGCAAACAGGTAAGGTAAAAGTTATTAAAAATGTAATTAAAAGAGTGGGTCCAGGAAGTGCAAACGCAACCTTAAGCGTAAATCTTTTACCCGGTGAAACTAGAGATTTTTCATCGCCAGAAATTACAAATGCTATTCAGCAGAAAGTAGGTAAAATATATGGTGTAGAGAGTTTAGTTTTCGGCTCAGGTGGTAACTTCGGAGGAAGTCCAGTTGCAGTTTCTTTATTAGGAAACAACATTAAAGAATTAAAAGCGGTTAAAGACGAATTAAAGCAAGTCTTAGAAAATAATCCTTTGTTAAAAGATGTTACAGATAATGACCCTGCAGGAATCAAGGAAGTTCGAATCACTTTAAAAGACAATGCTTACTTGTTGGGATTAAATCTCCAAACAATAATGGCGCAAGTTCGTGGTGGTTTTTTTGGTTTTCAAGCTCAACGTTTTCAACGAGGTCAGGATGAAATAAAGGTTTGGGTTCGTTATGATAAAAAAGATAGATCTTCTATTAAAGATTTAGATGATATGCGAATCATAACACCAACAGGAACCAGAATTCCATTTTCTGAAATAGCAAACTATGTTATAGAAAGAGGAGATATTTCTATCAATCATTTAGAAGGGAAAAGAGAAATTCAAATTAGGGCAGATTTAAAAGATTTAAGTGCAAGTGCAACAGAGATTTTAGATAATATTAAAACGAATATTATGCCAGAAATTTTGTCTAAATATCCAACAGTAACACCTTTATATGAAGGACAAAATAGAGAGGCTAAAAAAACGACAGATTCTTTAAACCTTGTTGGTCCGATTATTTTGTTGTTAATTTATATTGTAATTGCTTTCACATTCCGTTCTTACAGTCAGCCAATCCTCCTAATTATTATGATTCCTTTTAGCATGATTGGTGTCATTTGGGGACATTACATTCACAACATGGCTATTGGTATTTTATCCTTTTTAGGGATTATTGCTTTAATAGGAATTATGGTAAATGATGGTTTGGTTTTGATAGGAAAGTTCAATAGTTTTTTAAAAGAAGGAATGAAATTTGACGATGCACTGGTAAGAGCAGGTCAATCTCGTTTTAGAGCTATTTTCTTAACCTCCTTAACAACCGTAGCTGGTTTAGCCCCCTTAATTTTTGAAAAAAGTAGGCAAGCACAATTTTTAATTCCAATGGCAATTTCTATTGCTTATGGTATTGCAATTGCAACTATTTTAACATTAATAATGTTGCCAATGATTTTGTCTGTTTCAAACACAATAAAAGTGAAAATAAAATGGCTGATTACTAATGGAAAAGTTACGAGAGAGGAAGTAGAAAGAGCAATTATCGAATCTAAATTTGACGAAGATGAAATTTAATAAAACTAGTATATTAATCGTCGTTTTCTTATCGACTTTACAAGGGTTTTCTCAAGAAATTCTGACTAAAAAAGAAGCGTTAAAAATTACCTTAGAAAATAATTTCGGAATTAAAATTGCCAACAATAATTTAGCTATAGCAAAAAATAATTCAAGTATTTATAACACCCGTTTTTTACCAACTGCAGGAATTTCTTCTGGAGCAAATTACAGTAGAAACAATCAAACAGTAACTCCTCAAGATGGAGATTTAAGAAGTACAAACGGGGCCGTTACAAAATCGTATAATGCTTCTTTAAATTTAAATTATATTCTTTATGATGGTTTAGGAAGGAAGTACAATTATCAGCAATTAAAAGAAACCTATAATTTAACAGAATTACAAGCTAAGGAAACGATTGAAAACACTTATTTACAATTGTTTACTTCGTATTTTCAAATTGCACGTTTATCAGAAAACACAAACAATTTATCTGAAGCTCTAACTATTTCTAAGAGACGCTTACAACGTGCAAAATATCAATATGATTATGGACAATCTACTAAATTAGAATTTTTAAATGCAGAAGTTGATGTAAATAATGATAGCATTTCATTAATTTCAGCTAGACAACAATTAAACAATGCTAAGCGCGGATTAAATATTGTTTTAGGTATTGAAAAAGAAGTAAATTATCGTGTAGAAACTGATGTTGATTTTATCAAAATAATGAATTTTGAAGATTTACAAATGAAGACTTTAGCAAATAACTCACTTTTAAAACAGAATGAAAAAAATGTGGCAATTAGTAAGTTTAATATCAAAATAAACAAAGCAAATTATATACCTTCTTTAGGTTTAAATACTTCCTATGGCTGGAATAAAAGTAATAATGAAAATCCTGCAAATCCATTTTCGCCAGCTTCTGTTTCTTCAACCGGTTTAAATGCGGGTTTAAGTTTCTCTTGGAGTTTATTTGATGGGGGTAGTACAAAAACAAGAGTTGCCAATGCTAAAATTGCATTAGACAATCAGCAAATATTATTAGAGCAGCAGAGAACGATTATTCAAAATAATTTAAAAAATACTTGGGAAAATTATAACAACCAACTTTTTATAATTGGAGCTCAAGAAAAGAATGTGTCAACTACTAAAAATAATTTTGACAGAACAGAAGAGCGATACAAATTAGGGCAAGTAATTTCTATCGAATTTAGACAAGCTCAGATTAATTTAATTAATGCAAAAACAGCTTTAAATAATGCAAAGTTTGATGCGAAATTAATTGAATTGCAATTACTACAATTAAGTGGGGATATTTTAAATGTGAATTTTTAGGGAGCATTTTTTTTACAGGAGCTTGTTTTTTGTTTTACTAATTTCTATTTTATTAAATTTAAAATACTTTTAGATGTTAGAACTTTAAAATAAGTCAACAACTAATTTTGGTAACCTTTTAGAAGATAATTTAATTTTAGATATTAAAGAATTAGGTGTTGTAAAAAAAATACTAAATACACTACGATTATATAAGCTATGGTTATATATAAT
>CEST01000103.1_pt1 | contig 27533 bp, 25 predicted proteins | sample 326921 | NCBI WGS metagenome assembly CEST01 (sample SAMEA2621509, study PRJEB7988) | marine metagenome | biome: marine biome (ENVO:00000447); feature: surface water layer (ENVO:00002042); material: "saline water (ENVO:00002010), including plankton (ENVO:xxxxxxxx)" | depth 5 m
TTTAATGCTTCTCCGTGAGGAAAAACAGAGGCGCTTTCACTTAAATAGGTGTAGGCAACTTTGTCTCTACTAAACAACCTACCAACCAATGGTAAAATATTCTTGCTGTATATGTGATATCCTTGTTTGAAAGGAAACTTTTTAGGCACAGAGGTTTCTAATATAATAAGGAGCCCTTCTTTTTTTAAAACACGCAGTATTTCAGAAAGGCCTTTTTCTAGATTTTCAAAATTCCGTACTCCAAAAGATACGGTAATGACATCAAAGCTACAGTCTTCAAAAGGCATCTGTTCACCATCCCCTTTAATAAAATCTACTTTAGACTCAAGGGTGGTATTGGCTACTTTTTTTCTTGCCATAGATAGCATCCCTTCAGATATATCAAAACCTATAATTTTTTTTGCAGGAATATTTTGAGCAAATTGTATGGCTAAATCTCCAGTTCCTGTGGCAACATCTAATATGCTATCAGGTTTTTGGTTTTTGGCCATTGCTAGAACCTTGCGGCGCCATTTTAGATCTGTACCTAATGATATGATTCTGTTAAGACCGTCATACTTGTTTGATATTGTGTCAAACATTTGTTCTACTTGCTCCTTTTTGTTGCGGGTAGAATCTTTATATGGAGTTACTTTTTTCTGTGCTGTCATTTCGGGAGCAAAAATAGCATTTTTTATTCTGAAACTTTAAAATTTAGAAACACCATCTTAAAATAATACTGCCATAAAACTCCTTTTTTGAATATAGAATATTTCAGAAATTAGAAGATACTAATTTGAGTGTCTATTGTGATTTAAAATTTCAATACATTTGCATTGTATTTCTAACTATTCTTATGAAAATTATAATTGCTGGTGCAGGTGAAGTAGGATTCCATTTAGCAAAACTACTCTCTTTTGAATCTCAGGACATCACATTAATTGACAACAATAGAGATTCTTTGTCATATGCAGATACCCATCTTGACATACGGGTAGTACGTGGGGATGCTACTTCTATCAAAGTGTTAGAAGATAGTAACGTTGTTGAGACAGATTTAGTTATTGCTGTTACATCCTCAGAGACTACCAATATAACAGTGTGCGTTCTTGCAAAACAATTAGGGGCCAAGCGTACCATTGCAAGAATTTCAAACACAGAGTTTATAGATCGTAAAGATGAGGTTGGATTTACTGAATTTGGTATTGATGAGTTAATCTCACCAGAATCTTTGGCAGCCAATGAAATAGAATTACTACTTAACCAAAGTGCCTTTAACGACACCTATGAGTTTGAGGGTGGTGCACTTACCATGATTGGTTTGCACTTAAACCGAACCAATAGTTTTGTAGACAAAACAGTAAGAGAAGTTGCTAGTGTTTTTCCTAATTTAAAGTACGTGCCTATTGCTATGCAGCGATATGGGACTCAGTATACCGTTATTCCAAGAGGAGATACGCAATTTAAAGAGGGTGACCAGGTCTATTTTGTAACCACCAAAGAAGGTGTTGATGAAATTTATAAACTAACGGGTATTGAGCGTCATGATATACGTAACGTTATGATTTTAGGGGGTAGTAATATTGGCTACAAGACCGCGAATGATTTATGCAAAAATAAATTTAATGTAAAACTTATTGAAAACGATAAAGAGAAAGCTTTTGAAATTGCTGATGACATACCAAGCTGCTTAGTTATTAATGGAGATGGTAGAAATGTAGATTTACTACTAGAAGAAGACATACAAGATATGGATGCATTTATCTCTGTAACAGGAAATAGTGAAACCAATATTATGTCTTGTTTGGTGGCAAAATCAAAAGGAGTTAAGAAAACCATCGCCTTGGTAGAAAACATGGACTACTTTCAATTATCTCACTCTATTGGCATAGATACCTTAATTAACAAGAAACTACTAGCGGCAAATAATATTTTCAGGTACATACGCAAGGGTGAGGTGGTTGCAATGACCAAATTAAATAACATGAACGCAGAGTTACTAGAATTTGTAGTAACACCTTCTTCTAAAGTTGCAAATAAAATAATACGTGATATTGATATTCCTAGATCTGCTATAATTGGAGGTGTTGTTCGTGATGGCGAAGGGTGTATTGCACTGGGCGATTTTAAAATTGAAAGTGGTGACCGTGTTGTTGTGTGTTGCTTACCACAAGCTATAAGCAAAGTAGAAAAACTCTTTGTGTAATGAGTTTTTTCAAAAAAATAAATCATAAAATCATTGCGCATATCATGGGGCTGCTCTTGGTTGTAAATGGCTCTTTTATGCTAATAGCCTCAATTATGAGTGCCGTTTATAAAGATGGTGTGCTACAACAAATGATGCTTTCTGGGTTTGTCACCTTGGCAGCAGGTGGCTTGATTATGTTTTTAACTAGAAAACATAAAAAAGAGCTGCATAAAAAAGACGGCTATATTGTAGTTGCTTTGGGGTGGGTTATTATGTCTCTAACAGGTACATTACCATATCTTTTTACGGGTGCGATTCCTTCTTTTACAAATGCTTTTTTTGAAACAATGAGCGGGTACTCTACAACGGGTGCAAGTATTTTGAAAGATGTAGAGCGCCTTCCCGAAGGTGTTTTGTTTTGGAGAAGTATTACCCACTGGATTGGGGGTATGGGTATTATTGTTTTGGCTGTAGCAATATTACCGCTACTAGGTATTGGAGGCATGCAGTTGTTTGCTGCTGAAGCACCAGGCCCTGGAGGTGATAAATTACACCCAAGAATTACCGACACAGCAAAACGATTGTGGTTAATATATGTAGGGTATACTGCTGCAGAAACCTTGTTGTTGAGCTTAGCGGGCATGAGCTTTTTTGATGCGATCAACCATTCGTTAAGTACCTTAAGTACAGGAGGTTTTTCTACCAAAAACACGAGTATTGCATTTTGGAATGACACGCCATTAATACAATATATTATTATCTTTTTTATGTTCCTTGCTGGTGCAAACTTTGTGTTAAGTTATTTTGCTTTTAAGCGTAAGTTTTCTAAAATATTTAGAGACGAAGAATTTACCTCTTATGTTATAATAGTTACTTCTCTTACGGCTATTTTTGCGGTAGTTATTTATTTTAATGTCGACCTCACTGCAAGTAGTATAGTACACCCTATGGTTTGGGGTGAGTTAGAGTCAAGTTTACGACATGCTCTATTTCAGATATTAGCCATTGTTACCACTACAGGTTTTGTGACAGCAGATTATGCTATATGGACTCCTATTCTTACCGTTACAATTTTTGGTTTAATGTTTTTAGGAGGCTCTTCTGGTTCTACTTCTGGTGGTATAAAAATCGTGCGCCATTTAATTATGATTAAAAATGGAGTTTTAGAATTTAAACGCACCTTACATCCTAATGCAATTTTACCTGTTCGTTATAACACAAGAGCCGTTAAGCGGCCTATTGTTTTTAATATTCTTGGATTCTTCATCTTGTATATGTTATCTTTTATAATTGGTGTTATTGTTTTCTCTGTGCTTGGTCTTGACTTTAAAACCGCATTAGGGGCAGCAGCATCTACCTTGGGTAATGTTGGTCCAGCTATAGGAGATCTTGGGCCAGTGCATACCTATGCAGATTTGCCTAGCTTGGCAAAATGGTGGGCTACTTTTTTAATGTTAATAGGGAGGTTAGAATTATTTACAGTATTAATCTTGTTTACGCCTTTCTTTTGGAGAACACGATAATCTAATAACTAATAGAAATAATCTCAATTTCTACACGTCTATCTTTAATGTTGTTTCTACCTGTTGGTTGTCTAAAAGCCATTCCTTTATAGCTCATTCTATTTCTGTTAATACCATTTCTTACAAGATAATTATACACATATTTTGCTCTAGCTTCGCTTAAATCATTTTTTCCTGTTCTAACATTTATAAAATCTCTATTGGGGTTATTTGGGTCTCCACAACAAATGTGTCCCAGAAGTTTAAATGTCATGTTTGGGTTTTGTTGCAAAAAGAGCAAGAGTTTTTTTAACGCCTTCTTGCTTTCATTTATCATGACATCTCTGTCTTGGTAGAACATAATTCCTTCGATGGTGATTTTATCACCGCCCTTAAATACCTTGGCGTACTGCGGCGCTATTTCTTTTTTATTAGGTTTAATAACAACCTCTCCTTCTACTTTTATATGGTTTTTTTTAAAGTGTATAAAAATATCTACACGTCTGTTTATTTCTGCATCACTTTCTAGTTCTCCATATCCCTGAGATGAAATGATGGTGAACTCACGTAGTTTGTTAGTGACATTAGTTGCCCTGCTTTGAGAAAGGTTAAGATTGTAGTCTTCATCTCCAACACTATTTGTGTATCCCTTTATGTGTACATCAAGTTTGTCTTTGTTGTCTATTTTTTTTATGCTATCAAGAATAATACTATGTTGTTGTGTGATGAGTGCCTTGTCATTTTCAAAATATAAGGAAAACCTTTTTTCCTCTTCTTGCGCCCACAAAATTGTAGCGAAAAACAAAAAAATATATGAAAATGTTAGTTTCATGCTCATTAGTTAAAGATACCTAAATGTACTAAAATCCTTTTAATTACAATATGTTTCACTGCTTAGTAAGAGACTCGGCAGTATTTTATGAGTTTAGGTGGCTAAGGTCTACCTCATTGATTTCCTTTCCCGTAGAGAGTGTGATAAGGCTTTGAACGTTTCCTAGATAAGGAAGTAATGTGAGTTTGGTGATGATAAAAGTCTCATAGGCTTCAATGTCTTCTACGATTAGTTTTAGCAAATAATCAAATGTCCCGCTAACTCTATGGCACTCAACTACTTCTGGGAAGTCATTTATTTTTTTTACAAATTTCTCTAAGTAAGTACGTGTATGTCCTTGCAGTGTAATTGCAACAAATACTGTTTGTTTTAGCCCTAGCTTTTTTGGGTTTAATCGAGCAGAATATCCTTTAATATATCCCTCCCGTTCTAGTTTTTTTATGCGTTCAAAAACAGGTGTTGTAGATCTTTTTAAATCTTCAGCAAGACTTTTCACGGTTCTGTTAGAGTCTTTTTGTAGCGCTTTAAGGATTGCAACATCAGTTAAGTCAAGTTTCATTTGCTGTTTATTCGGTTAATATGCTGTAAAAATAGAATAAATAATATGTTTTTTGTTATAAATAAGAATAAAACACTAGTTTATGACTTTAAGGCAGTTAATACTTCCTTTTTAAATAGCTCTTTTTGTATTTTTATAAATTATATAAATCAAGAATGTACCTATGAGCGAAACAGCATTTAATATGCCCAAGATGGGAGAAAGTATTACTGAAGGCACAATCCTTAATTGGTTGGTGCAAGAAGGAGAATCTTTTGATCAAGGCGATATACTTGTTGAGGTTGCCACAGATAAAGTAGATAATGAAGTTCCTGCTCCAGCTGCAGGAATTATGGTGTCTCATCAAGCAGCCGTTAATGATATAGTTCCAGTAGGGCAGGCTATTGCTTTATTATCATTGTCTAATGAGGGATCTATCTCGAAAAAAACTGTAGAAAAGACCTCTTCGAAAGAAGTAACTAAATCTATAAGTACCCCTAAAAAAACCATACCTAGTCCAACTTCTTTCAAGGTGAACGAAAATGTTTTTGTCTCACCATTAGTAGACAGCATGGCTAGAAAGCATCATATTAGTTATGAAGAACTAGCGCGTATTACAGGAACTGGAAAAGAGGGGCGTTTACGTAAAAGTGATATTTCAAGTTATTTGCAAGCGGGGAGGCCTTTTCAGTTTGCCCAAGCGGTTTTATCAAACACCGGCTATAGCATACCAGATTTAAAATTTGATAAAGGTACCGGAAAGATCATTGAGATGGACCGCATGCGAGAAATGATTGCAGACCATATGGTCTATAGTAAACACACTTCGCCACATGTAACAGCTTATGTGGAGGCAGACTTAACCAATATGGTTGCTTGGCGCAGTGCACATAAAATGCTTTTTAAGCAAGCACATGGAGAGAAGTTAACCTTTACTCCTTTGTTTATTGAAGCAGTAGCAAACGCTATTAAAGAGTTTCCTATGATTAATGCATCACTAGATGGGAAAAATATTATTGTAAAAGAAGAAATTAATATTGGAATGGCAACTGCCTTACCCTCAGGTAATTTAATTGTACCTGTGGTTAAAAATGCAGATAAAAAAGATTTAAAAGGCCTTGCAACAGCTACAAATGAGTTGGTAGGAAAATCTCGTTCAGGAACCTTAAAAGGTGATGATATTAAAGGAGGTACCTTTACTATTAGTAATGTGGGAACCTTTGGAAGTTTAATGGGTACACCAATTATTAACCAACCAGAAGCAGCTATTCTTGCAACAGGGATTATAAAAAAACGTGCCGAGGTGATGGAAAGACCCCAGGGTGATTCTATTGAAATACGAAGTATGATGTATCTCTCACTTTCTTTTGACCATAGAATTGTAGATGGATATCTAGCAGGCTCTTTTCTAAAGCGCATTGCCGATAATCTAGAAAATTTTGACGTAAACAGAACCTATTAATTTTTTGGGTCCCGCGCAGTTTAAGTATTTAAATGATTAAACAAATGCGAAGTAAATTTACATTGCCTTAAAATATGAAAATAACAAAAGAATTAATCTTACAAGCCTTTAAAAACCTAGTCACTGCAAAAACAATGACCCAGGTTTATGAAGAAAACTTTAAAGTTGTTTCTAAGTATGTGCATGCTACTTCTCGTGGTCATGAAGTAATACAAACAGCTCTTGGAATGCAATTAAAGTCTCAAGATTATATGTTTCCATACTATCGTGATGATGCGATGTTATTGGCCATAGGTATGACTCCTTATGAGTTAATGTTACAGGTGTTGGCTAAAAAAGACGATCCGTTTTCTGCAGGGCGCACCTATTATTGCCACCCTAGTTTGAGAGATGATGACAAGCCAAAAATACCTCACCAAAGTAGTGCTACAGGAATGCAGGCCATTCCAGCCACAGGGGTGGCAATGGGGTTTTGGTATCAAGAGGCCGAGAAGCTTTCTGCTCATTTAGAGGGAGAAGCACCTGTGGTAGTATGTTCTTTAGGTGATGCAAGTGTAACAGAGGGGGAAATTGCAGAAGCCTTTCAAATGGCTGCTTTAAAACAGCTGCCTATTTTGTATTTGGTACAAGATAATGGCTGGGACATTTCTGCTAATGCTGCAGAAACTAGAGCTCAAGATGCTGCCCAATATGCTGCAGGATTTCATGGTCTAGAGGCCATCTCTATTGACGGGACAGATTTTGAAGAAAGTTACAATACTATTAAGGAAGTACTTGATAAAATTAGAACCCAGCGCCGACCATTTTTGATACATGCCAAAGTTCCTTTGTTAAATCACCACACCTCTGGTGTGCGTATGGAGTTTTATAGAGATGACTTAGAGGAGGCAAGGTCTAGAGATCCATATCCTAAAATGCTAAAAACACTTTTAGATCAGGGTGTTTCTAAACAAGAGATAAAAGAGATAGAATTTAAAATTGAAGCCGAAATAAAACAAGGGCTTGCCCGTGCGCTAAAAGCAGAAGATCCCTCACCAGCAGATTTATTTACACATGATTTTGCACCCACTCCTGTAACGCAAGAAGTAGGGGAGCGCACTCCAAAAGGTGCAGAAAAAGTAGTAATGGTAGATTGCGCTTTATTTGCTATTGAAGAGCTTATGGCAAAACATCCAGAATGCTTGTTATATGGTCAAGATGTTGGAGGTCGCCTTGGAGGTGTGTTTAGAGAAGCAGCAACCTTGGCGCAAAAATTTGGAGACAACAGAGTGTTTAATACTCCTATTCAAGAAGCTTTTATTGTGGGTTCTACAGTGGGTATGAGTGCGGTAGGTTTAAAACCTATTGTTGAGGTGCAGTTTGCAGATTATATCTGGCCTGGACTAAATCAATTATTTACAGAGGTGTCTCGAAGTTGCTATCTTTCAAACGGTAAATGGCCTGTATCTATGATTTTGCGCGTACCTATTGGCGCCTATGGAAGTGGTGGGCCGTATCATTCTTCTTCTATGGAAAGTGTAGTAAGTAATATAAGAGGATTGAAAATTGCTTACCCTAGTAATGGAGCAGATTTAAAAGGACTTTTAAAAGCTGCTTATTATGATCCTAATCCAGTAGTTATTTTTGAACACAAGGGGCTATATTGGTCTAAAGTGCCAGGAACCAAAGGTGCTACTAGTGTAGAACCTAGCGCAGATTATATGCTTCCCTTTGGGAAGGCATGGGTCTTACAAGAAATCTGGAAGAAGCAAGAAGATGAGACATTGTCTATCATCACCTACGGTATGGGCGTGCACTGGGCTATAAACGCTACCGCAGAACTTGGCCTTCAAGATGTTGTAGAAATTGTAGACCTGCGCACCTTACATCCTCTAGATTATGACACTGTATTTACTTCTGTAAGAAAATGTGGTAAGTGTCTGGTGGTTACCGAGGAGCCTAGCGAAAACAGTTTTAGTAGAGCTTTGCAGGGGCGTATTCAGGAAGAATGCTTCCAGTCATTGGATGCTCCAGTGATGATTATAGGTTCTGAGAATATGCCAGCAATACCATTAAACTCAGTACTAGAACAAACCATGATTCCTTCTACTGAAAAAGTAAAAACAAAAATAATTGATATTTTAAATTACTAGCCCTTTTGCGTTAGAGATATAACTCAGCTTATTTTTTTCTAAAAGGGTCTTCTTCGGTGCTTTTAATTCCTAATGCTTCATAGACAAAATCGAAAGTAGATAACAGTTCTGGCTGCCCATCAACAATAGCAATATTATGCTCAAAGTGGGCGCTGGGTTTTCCATCTTGCGTCACGATAGTCCAGCCATCTTTGAGCTGTGTAATACGGCGTGTACCAAGATTAATCATTGGCTCAATAGCAACAGTCATACCCTCTATGAATTTTTTACCACGACCCCTTCTGCCGTAATTAGGCATTTCTGGATCTTCATGCATGGTTTTACCAAGACCGTGTCCTACCAGTTCTCTCACAACGCCATATCCATGGCTTTCGCAGTAGTTTTGTATGGCAAAGCCAACATCGCCCACGCGATTTCCAATTTTTAATTCCTTCATGCCAATATAAAGAGACTCTTTAGTTACTTGGAGTAATTTTTTTGTTTCTTGGGCTACCTCACCTATTTCAAAAGTGTAGGCATGATCTCCATAGAAGCCATGTTTGATAGCGCCACAATCGATGCTTACAATATCACCTTCTTTTAATGGGATGTCTGTTGGAAGTCCATGAACAACGGCCTCATTTACACTTGTTAGAAGTGTAGAAGGGCAATCATAAAGGCCCAAGAATCCAGGAACCGCGTCTTGCTCTCTTATGTAGGCTTCTGCCATGGTGTTTAGCGCATTGGTAGTTACACCTACCTTTACTTCTTTAGCCAACATTCCTAATGTTCTTGAGACAACTAACGCAGCTTCCCTCATTAATGCTATTTCTTCTCTAGACTTTGTAATAATCATAGTACCTGTTAAAAGTTAAACCAACGTTTTTTCTTGGTTAGTTTTTCTGGGGCTAAATCCCCTATAATTTCTTGATAAATTTCTCCCCAATATTTCATGCCCCAGTATTTCTATCATCTATAAAAACATCTGTATTGATCTTTATGCTATAAGAAGAATCATATTCTTCTTCTGAAAAACTCATGTTTACTGCGTAAAATGCAACTGCCTCATCTAATACTTTTCCTCTATAGTGTTGCCGTCAAAATCTATAGCAATATTCAGGGTATCTTTCATCAGTAGTGTTTAATTTGGTAAAATTACAAAGAATATAGCCATTACACTATCTTATTGTGTGTAAGACGGAGTGTATAATTCTCCTTTTATAATGGTAAGTATATCTTCTTCTAAAGAAGCTCCTTGAGCGTACTCAACAAAACGACCTATTTCTATTCCTTCTTTGTAGAAAATAAAGGTAGGTACATATGCTATATTTAAATCTTTTTCATAGCCTTGTGGTGTGTCTTTGTCATGAGACATTGCAACCATTTCTATGCTATTGTGCAACACTCCAGCGGTGTTTAATATTTTATAAAAATGGGGCACTTCCCGTTGACTATCTTCACACCAGGTACCCATAAAAGCTTTAATACGTATTCCGTCAAGGCGGTGTTTAATTGCTAGAGAAATGGTTGTATCTGGCTTGTAGATTTGATAATTTTCAGACATCCAAGGAAATAGGCTGTCATTTTTGAAGTCAGTAAGGCTAACCCTGCCTAATAACATTTTTTCTCCTTCATTTTCTGGATCATCAATAAGCTTTCCGCTTTCTTGAATTTCCTCTATTTTGTCTTTCACTGTTTGCTGATCTGTCTCATTTGTTGTGTTTTTACACGACATAACGCAGATACAAAGAAGTACTATTAGTATTGTTTTTGTGTAGAAATATTTCATCTTTAATAATTGTTTTAAACTAATGATTTTTGAGTCATTTCTTCGGGCTGAATAACACCCATAATATGAAGTATGGTTGGAGCGATATCTCCTAGAACCCCGTCTTTTACATGTTTAATATCTGGGTCTACTACAATAAGCGGTACAGGATTTATAGTATGTGCAGTATTGGGTGATCCATCTGGATTGCTCATAGTTTCACTGTTACCATGATCAGCTATAATAATAGTGGTATAGCCATGTATTAGGGCAGCTTCTGTAATTTGCTTGGCACAACTATCTACTACTTCACAGGCTTTAATAGCTGCATTTAAAATACCGGTATGGCCAACCATGTCTGGATTAGCAAAGTTAAGGCATATAAAATCTGCTGTTTCACATTCAATTTCTTTAATAATTTTATCTCTAATTTCAAAAGCGCTCATTTCTGGTTGCAAATCATAGGTAGCTACCTTTGGTGAGGGGCATAAAATTCTTTTTTCGCCAGTAAAAGGCGCTTCTCTACCACCATTAAAAAAGAAGGTTACATGTGGGTATTTTTCTGTTTCAGCAATGCGTATTTGAGTTTTGTTGTTTTGTTCTAATACCTCTCCAAGAGTCTGGGTGATATTCTCTTTGTTATAGACCACGCTAATACCTTTAAAAGAGGCATCATAGTTTGTAAGGGTTACAAAGTATAATGGTAGCTTTTTCATGCCAAAGGCTTTAAAATCACGCTGGGTTAATGCATCTGTAAGTTGCCTACCTCTGTCTGTTCTAAAATTAAAGAAAATCACCACATCATCTTCAGCGATAGTAGCAATCGGGCTGTCATTTTTAGTGACGATAAGAGGCTCTAAAAACTCATCTGTAATTCCAGCAGTATAACTTTTCTTAATGCTTTCTAAAACATCCGAAGTGGGAGTTGCTTTTCCATGGCACAACAAATCATAGGCTTTTTTTACGCGTTCCCATCGCGTGTCTCGATCCATAGCAAAATAACGACCAATAACACTTGCAATGCTTCCTGTAGTTTTTTGCATATGTGCTTGCAAATTTTCGAGGTGTTTTATGCCTGATTTTGGATCTACATCACGCCCATCTGTAAAGGCGTGCACAAATACATTTTCTAATTTTTCACCAGCCGCAGCAGTAAGGAGTCCTTTAATATGATCTAGGTGTGAATGTACACCACCATCAGAAACAAGTCCTAAAAAATGAACATTTTTATGATTGGTTTTGGCATATTGAAAAGCTTCTTTTAATACCTTTTCATTTTTAAGGGTATCTTGAGCTACGGCTAAATTTATTTTAGCCAAATCCTGATATACAATTCGACCAGCGCCCAGATTCATGTGTCCTACTTCGCTATTTCCCATTTGTCCATCTGGTAAGCCAACATGAGCTCCATGGGTTAATAGGTTAGCATGTGCATATTTTTTAAACGCACTATCCATAAACGGTGTGTCTGCTTGTGCTGGTGCAGATACACTAGGATCTTGTGTGTTTCCCCAGCCATCTAGAATGAGTAGTAATGCTTTTTTGTTCATAGTGTAAAGATAGGCAGTTTCTTTGTTTTGCAGGCCTATTTAAAGCTGCTAAAGCAAATCTGGATTGATGTCTAAAATATTTTCTTTTTGATATTTAGCGATAAAGGTATCCGTAAAGTAGGCGCTTCCAATGATGTTTTCTTCTTGTAAGATATTTTTAATATCCAGCTTTCTATAGGCCTCTAGCATTGGTTTGGAAACAGGTGCATAGCTAAAATGCCAAGGCTCATGAGAAAATCCTTTTCGCTGCGCATGGTTAGTGTAGACCTCATAAAACCCAAATGAGCTTGCGTGGAGTGTAAGCCAAACTTTCATGTCGCAAAATTGACCATTGCCATAAAAATGTTTTTCCTGTAAAACACTGGCAGGTCTTGGGCCAGTATTTGTTTGAATGATGTCAATGTCGGTTCCCCAATGGTGTCTAGAGGTTCCTGGAATGGTAGAGTATTCAATGATTTTTGAGATAGCGTCCTTTGGTGAGAGTCCTTGTTTGGTAAAGCGAAGATACTTTCTTTCAAAAATTTCTTTTTGACGCTCAAAACTTCGGTAGGCAGATACAATTTCAATATTTATATTATCCTTCGCAGCTGCTGCTTTCATGTCCAAAAAAGCACGTTTTGCTTTTACATGCATCTTGCTTGTGTAAGTGTTTCCAGTAATTTTAGGGTTTCCTTTCCCTATTAGCTGCTCTCTGGTATAGCTTGCTTGCAATGATGTAAATGATAGCTGAGAAAAAGTGATCAAGCCAAGACCGCAAATTCCTGTTAATTGTAAAAAGTCTTTTCGTTTCATCTTTTATATGTACATCTTGTTAGGTATTTTAAAAATACCATTTTATTGACAAATATCTTTGCTGGTAAAATGATAGAATTCTAGCACCAAGAGTACCCGAAGTATAGGTCTGTGGTTTAGGTGTTAAAATAGGAGTAAGGCCTCAGTTTCTAGTTCAAAAGCTTCCTTTTCTTGTTTGAATATTCGGGCACTATGCTTTCCTTTTAATTGTATGGATTCCCCCTGAATTTTTAACCAACTTCCTTCTCGCAAGGCTACTACTGGTATTGTGCTTTTTGTGTGAAATTCTTTAATTCTTGTTTCTCTAGATTCACCCATATGTTTTCCCCCAGGGTCTGGGTCCAGATAATGTGCATTGATATTAAATGGAATCACGCCCATTGTTTTGAAAGATGGTGGGTAGGTTATAGGCATATCATTGGTGTTTTGCATGGTAACACCGCAAATATTGCTTCCAGCACTAGTGCCTAGATAGGGGGTTCCGTCAAGAATTACTTGACGCATAGGGGCTAGTATCTCTTGAGCATATAGTTGCTGTACTAGTAAAAAAGTGTTTCCGCCTCCTGTAAATATACCTTGTGCCTTTTCTATGGCCTTTGCCGGGTTTTTAAAGGTGTGAATACCACGTAGTTCTTTTCCAATATTTTTAAAGGCTTTTGCGGCAATTTGTGTGTATGTATCATGGCTAATTCCACCAGGTCTAGCATAAGGAATGAATAAAATTTCTGAAGCATCCTTAAAGAGCTCTTTAAGGGTTTGTTCTAGATAATCTAAGTAGCGGCCTCCATAAAGGGTAGAGGTACTTGCAATAATTATGTTTTTCATTCGTATTATATTTAAAAGTAAAGGTAGGCAATGTGTTCGTATCTTTTAGTTTCATTGATTGCTCAAACCAATGATAAAAAAACTATTTGTATAAAGCTATAAACCAAAATATGATATTAAATTATATATTTGGCGCGAGTTTATGATTTCTCAGAAAATGAATACCATAAAAGGCCTTTTTTTCTTACTATTTATTTGTTTTTCCCTTTGTGGGTCTGCACAAATTATTTTGTTAGAAGGAAGGGTTACAAACCCAGATGAGGTTGAAAACATTCATGTGTTAAATACCACCTCTAGGTATAATGCTATTACAGATGAAGAAGGAAAGTTTCGTATTGAGGTGCAGCGTTATGATACCTTGGTCTTTTCAGGGATAAAGTACTTTCCAAAAAAAGTGCGGATTACAGATCAAATGTATGCCCAGAAATACCTTACTCTAGCGCTTATTATTTTATTAAATGAGCTTGACGAAGTGTTTATAGGGAACACACTTTCAGGAGATTTGCTAAAAGACGTTGAGGCCATAAACACCAATAAAAATTTCAACTTTGATGATGTGGGTATTCCAGGCTTTAAAGGTGAGCCAGAGGAAAAGATTCCTAATTTGGTTGGACAGGCTATTACTCCATTATCTTTAGATGTTGAAGCTTTGTATAAACACATTACAGGGTATTATAAAAATCTAAAAAAGGTCCGTAAATGGCTTTCTGAGGATTACATTGCTACAGAAATATTAACGTATTACACCGCCTCTTTTTTTCTTGATGCCTACGGGATTCCAAAAAACAGGACCTATGATTTTATAATGCTTTGCATAGAGACCTCAGATATCGAGAAAGATTTTAAAATCAAAAATTTTAACGGAATCCTTACAATTTTTAAAGAGAAATCTCCAGGCTATGTGTATCAATTAGATTTGATGAATAAAAATAATTAATATTGCTTTATGAAATATTTAAAGATAATTTTTTTAATTGTAGTTGTCCCGATACTTATGGCAGCAACGATTCATAAATTTTATGTGACTACTACAAGAATTGAATATGTTGCTCAAGAGCAATCACTTCAGATAATTACAGAAATATTTACAGATGATATAGAACAAACATTAACTAAGCGCTCTTTAAAACCCGTGCACCTTGATTCTGAAAAAGAAACGAAAGAGGATGTATTACTCTTGCGAGAATACGTGTTCAAGAAGTTTGTGGTTTTTGTAAATGGCACAAAAGTTAATTACGATTATATTGGGCTACAATACGATATTGATCGGGTTAAATTATACTTAGAAATAACAAATATTCCTTCTTTAATATCTATAGAAATCGAGAATACAATTTTGTTTGACGCATATCAAGACCAACAAAACATTATTCATGTTAAAACTCCAGAGGTAAGACGCAGTCTTGTCTTGGATAAAGAAAATCCTAAAGGATTGTTAAAATTTTAATAACACACACAATACGCCACTTATTAGGCTATTTTTGAATACTTTTTTACAAAAAAAACAACGCCATGAAAATACTAAAGTTTTTATCATTTATTTTAATAGTTTCTTCTGCAGGATTTGCGCAAGCACAAGATGCAGAGACTACAGAGACTCGCAAACCAGGACACTTGAACAACAACCGTTTTAAGCAGTTGTATCAAGAGTTTTCTTCGCCAAACCAATATAGGTCTGCAAGTGGAGCTCCCGGACCTGCTTATTACCAACAACAGGCAGATTACAAAATGGATATTGTGTTGAATGATGATACTGCTGTACTTTATGGTACAGAAACCATAACATACACCAATAATTCACCAGATGTTCTAGAATACCTTTGGGTACAATTAGATCAAAATGTTCGTGCTTCAGATTCTAAGAGTTCGTTAATAGAAGCAAATGGAGCATCACCTGCGCAACAAGCAAGCTCCTTCGTAAACAGCTTCATGGGTCAAGCTTTTGACGGTGGTTTTAAGATTGATTATGTAAAAGATCGCAAAGGAAATGATCTACAGTACATAGTTAACCGAACCATGATGCGTATCGATATTCCTAATGCAATGCAACCAGGAGACAGTTATTCTTTTGATATAAAATGGTGGTATAATGTTGTAAACCACACCATAGATAGAGCTCGTAGTGGATATGAAGTATTTGATGATGGCAATAAAGGATATGTAATTGCACAGTTTTTTCCTCGCATGGCAGTATACAGCGATGTAGAAGGGTGGCAAAATAGTCAATTCTGGGGCCGTGATGAATTTGCATTGCCTTTTGGAGATTATGATGTAAACATCACTGTTCCTGCAGATCATACCATGGATGCTACAGGAGTTCTTACCAATAGAAAAGAAATTTTCAGTAAAACCATGATGCGCCGTTATGAGGAAGCAAAAAAATCATACGAAACACCGGTAATTATTGTAACGCAAGAAGAGGCAGAAGCTGCCTCAAAAACAAATGTAAAAGCAACCAAAACTTGGAAGTTTAAAGCAGAAAATGTGCGAGATTATGGTTTTGCAACATCAAGACGCTTTATCTGGGATATGATGGCTGTTAAAGTAGGAGAAAAAGACGTAATGGCTGTGTCTCTATATCCGCCAGAAGGAAACCCATTGTGGGAAGATTATTCTACAAAGGTTGTAGCGAGTACATTAAAGTCTTACTCAAGAATGACTTTTGACTATCCGTACCACAAAGCAATCTCTGTACATGCAAAAGGTCAGGGGATGGAATATCCTATGATTTGTTGGAACTATGGAAGACCAGACTCTGACGGTGCCTACACTGAACGTGTTAAATATGGTATGATGAGTGTTATAATTCATGAAGTAGGACATAATTATTTCCCTATGATCGTAAATAGTGACGAACGTCAATGGACCTGGATGGATGAAGGTTTAAACACTTTTGTACAGTATGTTGCAGAACAAGATTTTGGGGAGTGGTATCCAGATGCTATTGCTCCAAATAAAGCATATCCTTCCCGTCGTGGACCTGCAAGTAAAATTGTAAACTACATGGGAGGAGATCAAGACTTTATTGCTCCTATAATGACAAAAGGATTAAATACCTACAGTTTTGGATCTAACGCATATTCTAAGCCTGCAACTGGTTTAAATATTTTGCGCGAAACTATTATGGGTCGTGAGTTGTTTGATCATGCATTTAGAACCTACTCTCAACGTTGGATGTTTAAGCACCCAACCCCAGAAGACTTTTTTCGTACTATGGAAGATGCATCTGCAGTTGATTTAGATTGGTTTTGGAGGTCATGGTTCTACAGCACAGACTATACAGATATTGGAGTAAAAGATGTGAAGAAGTTTTACGTAAGCTCAAAAATGACTAAAGAAGTAAGAGATATGATGGAATCTCGTGGAATGAAAGAGAGTGACTTACCCCCATTAGTTTACCTTATAGAGGAGGGAAGTGAGGATTTTGAAGAACAAATGAAAACCCAAACCCTTAATGATGTTACTACGCTACAAACTTATATTATGGACAATATGAGTCCTGAAGATAGAGCAAGCCTTAAAAATCCTAATTTTTTCTATGATGTAACCTTTGAGAAGCCGGGAGGAATCCCTATGCCAATTATTGTTGAGTACACCTACAGTGATGGTAGTACAAAACGAGAAACATTTCCAGCACAGATTTGGAGAAAGAATGATGCAGAGGTTCGTAAAGTTATAGCTTCAGAAATGGAGATTATCAAAATCATGGTAGATCCAGATGAGGAGACTGCAGATATTGATACAGCAAACAACGCATGGCCAAAGCGTAAAAAGTTAGGTGAATTTAAAAGTTTCAAGGATAAAGCTAAGAACTAGTTCTTCACATTGCAGCAATACTCAAGTAGTGCTAGTGATTAAAAACACCCTCACACAAAACCCGTTACAAGTCTGTAGCGGGTTTTTTTTTTAGGAATTTTCCCACTAGGGTGTTGTTGTGTTTGTTAGGTTTAAATTTAATTTGAATTTCTGAATTTAAAATTCTGATTTCTCCCTATCTTTGTAGTATGATACAGCTTCATTTATTATTTATTAGTGGTGCAGAAATAGGATTCATTCTTTTTTTTGTGCTTCTTATTTTTGGTGCTGATAAAATTCCTGAAATCGCCCGTGGTTTAGGTAAAGGCATGCGTCAAGTTAAAGATGCAACCAATGATATTAAGTCTGAAATATCCAAGACTGCAGACAAACAGGGACTTGATCTTGATATTACTAAAGATGTTTCTAAAGGGTTGAAGAAAATCAAAGATGATGTTGAAGATTTTGGTGGGTCTATCAAACGTAAATTTTAATGCTTACCTCATGGGTATATTGGGATCAAGACCTTCTTGTTTGGCTCAATAATCTGGGTAAAGAACCCTATGATGTTTTCTGGGTCTTTGCAACTCAAATAGAAAGTTGGATACCACTTTTTATTTATTTTTGCATTATTGTACTGTATTACCACAAAGGAAAAAAGGGATTGGCGATGTTGCTGGGAGCCATTGTTACATTTCTAGTTACTCTTGCTCTTACAGATCTCACTAAAATATATGTGGCTCGCATTCGCCCAAATAATATTACCGAGCTTTCAGGACTGATTCGGGTCTTGCAAGATCCTGCCACATATAGCTTCTTTTCAGGGCATGCTTCATCTAGTTTTTGTATTGTCACTTTTTTGGTGCTTGCCATTAGGCGTTTTAATTCTTGGATCTATTTGGCATATGCATGGCCAATAATCTTTGTTGTGAGTAGAATCTATGTGGGGGTTCATTTTCCTAGTGATATACTATCAGGCGCAGTAGTTGGTATTATCTTGGCTGTTCAAGGCTTTAGAATTACAAGATATAGTATAAGAAACATATAATAACATCTTCTAGAGATGTTTTAAGGGTGCTGCAAATTATTTTCTAACACCTTGGTGTTCTGTGCTTGTTATTTTACTCTACTAATAGTTAGGCCATCTCTAATAGGTAGTAACACTGTTTCAAGTTTGTGATGCTCGTTAAGTAATTTGTTGTATTTGAGTAGCGCCTTAGTGTCCTTGTCTTTTGGGTTTAATTGCTCTACAACTTTACCACTCCATAATACATTATCACTTAAAATAACAGCACCAGATTGTAAGCTAGGCAGGAGCAATTTTAGATACGTAGCATAATTACTTTTGTCTGCGTCTATAAAAATTAAATCAAAAGGTGTTGTTAACCTAGGGATAATCTCTACAGCATTACCAATGTGTTGTTTCATGCGGTTCCCAAATCCAGAGGCGTCAAAATACTTACGTTGAATGTCATACAGCTCTTCATTGATGTCTATGGTATGAAGTATTCCATTTTGCTGCATACCTTCTGCAAGGCAAAGGGCAGCGTATCCTGTATAGGTGCCAATTTCAAGAATGTTTTTAGGATTGATTAATTTGGAAATCATACTCAACACGCGCCCTTGATAGTGGCCACTAGACATTCGTGGCGCTAATACTTTTTGCCATGTTTCTTTAGTGAGCTGTTGTAATAATTCTGGCTCAGTTTGTGAATGGCTCACAGCGTATTGATCAATATTTTCTGGCAGGAAATGCACTGTTTTTTATTTTGTTTAGGAGTTTCCTAAGATTCTAGCTACTAATTTTTGTTTTACGGTTGGATTATCCCCACAAAGCCACTGTATCACATTGTCTTCCCAGATAGCATCACATTCTGTAGGGGTGAGGATCTTTCTCTCCATAGCCAAGTCTAAAATCTTTCCTGGGTATGATGATTGTTGCTCACTTTCCATTTCACCCAATGGGTATGGGTCATCTAGGCCCATAACTACTTGTTGGGATCCTTGATTTTTAACGAGTAATTCAAGACCACCTGTGTCATGTACAAGGGTGTCAAAGAAAATATTTTTATGTCCTACAGATTTTCTTGGATGTTCTTTACCTTCAAACAAGTCTGGTCTTCCATCAAAACCTTGTATGCGTCTTCCTAAATTCATTTGTGCTAGTTGTCCTCCATGTGCAAAACATGTACGCATATTTGGGAACTTATCTGCATAGCCATTTAAGGTTAAAAAGTGATATGCATCTGCGCATTGCGCTAACATCCATATTAAATGAAAACGCCAAGAGGTGTTTTCTAGTTTGATAAACTTCTCTCCATCATAAGGATGTATTTCAATAGCCAGGTTATATTTATTGGCCAATTCAAAAATAGGCTCATTTTCTTCATCAAAAATACAACGCCAGGTACCAATGGTATCCATATAGTGTGTTGGTAGGCATAGTAGCTGCATGCCTAATTCTTCTACACAGCGTTCAATTTCCCAACAAGCACCTCTTACAAAACCTGGGTGTACTACAAATCCTGTGGTAAATTTTGACGGATTATCTCGCTGCACTTTCGCATTAAAATCATTCTGGAAACGCAATGCTTGTTTCATTTCTTCAACCCGCAGACCGTTTCCGTAGAGTTGTGACAGATTTAGTACAACAGCATGGTCAATTTTATTGTGTTCCATCCAGGCTAGTTTTTCGTCCAAGAAAAAACTAGAGTCTGTTACGGGACGACTCCAATCTTTTTGCAACATAAACTTTCGGTCTTTATCTACCCAAAAAATACCTTTGTCTTTCATGAACTGAGGAATGTCTTCTGGGTAAGGTAGTAAATGTGAATGACCGTTAATACGTAGTTTCTTTTTGCTCATGATGGAGGTTGTGAGAGGTTATTTAGATGGGTTAAAGTTACAAACTTTTTGTTCTTCCGCCATCAACAGGTAAATTAATACCATTAATGTAGCTGGCAGCGTCGCTAGCTAAAAATGCAATCGCATTTGCAACCTCTTCGGGTTTTGCAAAACGCTTTGCAGGCACAATACTTTTCATAAATGCGCTAGCTTTCTCTTCAGAACCATCAAAGCGTTTTGCTGCATTGCTAATAATACTTGCTAAGCGATCTGTAGCGGTAAATCCAGGTAATACATTATTAACAGTAATGCCGTATTGCCCAAGTTCATTGGCTAGGGTTTTACTCCAACTGGCAACTGCGCCACGAACGGTGTTGCTTACTCCCAAACCATCAATAGGTTGTTTCACTGAAGTAGATATTACATTAATAATTCTTCCATAGGCATCTTCTTTCATTCCTGGAACCAAGGTTTGTACTAGGATTTGATTGCATTCTAAGTGCATGGAAAAAGCGTTGATGAACTCTGAGGTATCTGCACTAAAAATAGGTCCGCCTTTTGGGCCTCCTGTATTGTTTAATAAAATATGATAGTTTGTTTTAGAGACTGCCGAAGTTACTTGCGCTTTTAATTGTGCTGGCTTTGTAAAATCTGCAACCAAGTACCCATGTGTTTGATTGTCTTGGGTTGGTAACAGAGCTATTGTTGCTTTTAACTTCTCTTCATTTCTCGCTACTATAGTAATGCTTGCTCCCATAGCCGCCAATTGCATGGCTGTTGCTTTTCCTATACCCGCTGTACCTCCACAGATCATGGCATTTTTATTTTTTAAGTCTAAATTCATATTCATTTTAGTATCAATGTTTTAAGTATTCAGTTATATGTCTGCATCATAGGAAATACAAACGTTTTTTGCTTCTGTAAAAAATTTCAAAGCCTCAAAGCCACCCTCTCTTCCTACGCCGCTTTGTTTAACCCCACCAAAGGGTGTGCGCAGGTCTCTATTGAGCCATGTGTTTACCCAAACTATTCCAGCCTGAATTTGCGCTGAAAGGCGCATGGTTCTATCGATATTGCTCGTCCATAATGTTGCAGACAATCCATATTTTACACCATTAGCTAACTCTAGGGCCTCTGTTTCTGTTTTAAATGGCATAATGGTAACAACAGGGCCAAATATTTCTTCCTGGTTCACGCGGCACCCATTGTCTTTTATTTCTATAATTGTTGGTTGTAAGTAATATCCATTTTCACTTCCAGCCACTGTTACAGGTGCTCCGCCATATAAAATGCTACCACCTTCTTCTTGAGCTATTTTAATATATGATTGTACTTTCTCCATATGTGGTTTTGAAACCAAGGCGCCTATGTTTGTGTCATCATCAAAAGGATTTCCCACTTTTAAGGCCGAAACCTTAGCGATAAAATCTTTTTTAAACTCTTCATAGATCGTTTCTTCTACATAGATCCTACTACCACACAAACAAATTTGCCCTTGATTGGCAAAAGAAGACTTTACTGTTACAGAAAGCATTTTCTCATAATTACAATCTGCAAAGATGAGGTTTGGGTTTTTACCCCCTAATTCTAAAGAAAGCTTTTTAAACATAGGAGCTGCCGTTCTTGCAATATGTGCTCCAGTTTCTGTACCTCCGGTAAATGATATGGCTTTAATATTTGGATGAGCAACTATAGCTTGCCCAGCGCTTGGTCCTGTTCCATGCACAATGTTTAGTACTCCTGGAGGAAGTCCTGCTTCCGTACAAATTTCGCCTAATAAATACGCTGTCATGGGGGTAACTTCGCTTGGTTTTGCAACAACACAGTTTCCTGCAGCTAGGGCAGGGGCTATCTTCCAGGTAAATAAATACAAGGGCAAGTTCCATGGAGAGATACACCCAACAACACCAATGGGTTGACGTAATGTATAATTCATGGTGTTTAAGCCAACACTCTCATGCGCCTCACTTGCAAATTGAGTAATAGCGTTTCCGAAGAATCTAAAATTAGCACTTGCTCTAGGTATATCGACAGCTTTGGCTAAACTTAGCGGTTTTCCGTTATCTCTCGCCTCAGCCTCAGCCAGAGAATCTAAGTTTACTTCAATGAGGTCTGCAATTTTTAACAGTACCCTGCTTCTAGTTTCAATAGTAGCTGTGGACCATGATGGAAATGCAGCTTGAGCGGCTTTATAGGCTGCGTCAATATCTTTGTTATCCGCATCTGGGATTTGCGCATATACGGCACCGGTACTTGGATTGTAATTATCTATCCAAGCACCAGATATGGCCTCACAATAGGTTCCGTTTATGTAATTCTTTAAATAGTCCATAGCTACGAGATATTATTTTTTTAAATCCAACAATAAAGTGTTGTAGTTAATTTAATATTTCAAATTTCTACCTTTATAAAGGCTTATAGGCTGTTACTTTAATTTCAATGACAAGATGTGGATGTGGTAATTGGTGCACAGCAACGGTTGTTCTTGCAGGGCCAGTTTCTTTTTTAAAGAACTCCCCATAGACTTGATTGTATCCGCCAAAATCGTTCATGTTTACCAAAAAACTCCCTACATCAACAACATCCTCCATCTTAGCATTCTCTGTAGCTAAGACATCTTTTATGTTGTTTAGTACGGCTCTAGTTTGCTCTTTTATGTCAAGGAAAATAGTTCCCATTTCATCAATCTTATTTGCTCCTGCAATGGTATTGTCTGCAAGACGAGAACTCGTACCACTCACAAATAAAAAATCACCTGCTCTTTTGATATGAGGATATGCGCCTCTTGGTGTTGCTTTTCCTTCAACTAGTCTTCCCATAATTTATTTTAATTTTCCGGCGATGTCACTTTCATGAAGCATTGCGTTTGTTTGTTTTTGTACTACTGTTAGTTTTTCTCTAGTATTCATGGTGTCTGGAAGCTTTCCGTCAATCAAAAGTTTTAAAATTGTTTTGTCCTGTGCGCGGCCTCTAGTCATTGCCTGATGGTATGAAATATCTTCATTAAAAGTAACTAAAGAATACTTACTAAAATATTCTTTAGGAAATTCTCCCTCAAAGGTCATTTCTAATTTTCGTTTTTCTTGAAACAAAGCACTTGCTGTGTGCTCTTTCATTTCATGAAAATTATCTAGCGCTAGATTGGCAATAGCGTCGGTGTCTTGTTTGCGTGCTTTTTCATATTCAGACAAAACAGTTTTCCAATCTCCTTCAAACTTATTTAGTATTTCATCAAAAACAAAGACATCTTCAAAACTAGCATTCATGCCTTGTCCATAAAACGGTACAATTGCATGTGCAGCGTCTCCAAGCAATACTGTTTTTTCATAACAATGCCAAGGAGAACAGCGTATAGTGCCTAAAGGTCCTGTTGGGTTGTCAAAAAATTCTTGTACTAAGTTGGGCATTAAGTCCATAGCGTCAGGATATTCTTGGCTAAAGTATTGTGTCACCATCTCTGGTGTTGTTAGATTATCAAGACAGTATTTGGTGTTGGCATATGGCGCAAATAATGTAACGGTAAAACTACCGTCTAGGTTAGGAAGTGCAATAAGCATGTCTTCACCACGTGGCCAGATATGTAGCGCTCCTTTTTCGGTTCTATACCCACCATCTTCTGTGGCTGGAATGGTAATTTCTTTGTAGCCATGGGTGAGCCATTGTTGTGAAAAACTAAACAATAGCTTTCTATTATCAAACATGGCTTTACGAACTACAGATCCAGCCCCATCGGTTCCTAAAACAATATCGCCACTGTAGGTTACTTCTTCTTTAGTATTATAATCTTCGAAGGTTGCACTTGCGTTTTCTAAATCAATATGGGTGCATCCTTTGTTGAAAATTAATGAAACATTAGGCATTGCTTCTGCTTGGTCTAGTAGCAGCATATTTAGTCCTGGTCTTGAAATAGAATTGATGCATTCTCCATCTCTACCACTATAATTACTCATAAATGTATTTCCTTTGGCATCGTGAATCATACGGCCATACATAGGGATGCATAATTTTAAAGCAGCTTCTTCAACACCAGCTAAGCGCAATCCTTTTAAACCACGATCACTAAGTGATAGGTTTATAGAGCGACCCGCGTCTTGAGTAATATCTCGTAGATCTGGACGCTTTTCTACTAATTGCACTTGATATCCTCGTTGCGCCATACGAAGCGCTAAAAGGCTACCGCAGAGCCCTGCCCCAATAATTAGTATTTTTTGATTGCTATTTTTCATGTTATAATATACTTTTTAAACGTTTTACAAATTCAAATACATCTTCATAGCTTGTGTATAAAGGTGCAGGAGCAACACGAATGACATCCGGCTCTCTCCAATCACTTATTACACCTGCTTGTGTAAGTTTGGTGTGCAATTCTTTGTCAGCATTTTTTACTTGAATGCTTAATTGACAACCTCGCTCTTCTTTGTTTCTAGGGGTGATGATATTAATATCATCATTGTCTATTTCATCTAGTAAATATTCTAGATATCCAGTTAATGTCTCGCTTTTTGCTCTTATGTTGTCAAAACCTGCGTCTTTGAACGTGTCTAGGCTAGCGCGTATGGCTGCCATTGACAAAATAGGAGGGTTGCTTAGTTGCCAGCCTTCTGCGCCTGGCAGCGCTTCAAATTCATGACGCATATTAAAGCGTGTTTCTTTATTATGACCCCACCAACCAGCAAAACGATTTAATTTTTTGTTGTTTGCATGGCGTTCATGAACAAAACAACCTCCCAGGCTTCCTGGGCCGCTGTTTAGATACTTGTAGGTACACCAAACAGCAAAATCTGCTCCTGTTTCATGAAGATTTGGTTGAATGTTTCCTGCACCGTGCGCTAGATCAAAACCTACTATGCAATCATGTTTGTGACCTAATGCTGTAATTTTTTTTAACGGAAAATGTTGCCCACTATAGTAGTTTGTACTTCCTATCATTAGTAAGGCGATCTCGTCTGCTTGAGTTTCTAAAATTTGCTCAAGGTCTTCAAAGCGGCATAGGTCTTCACCCTCTCTGGGTTGCCATAAAATAAGCCCTTGTTTTGGGTCAAAGCCATGGAACTTTAATTGACTCTCCATCGCGTATTTATCACTAGGAAAGGCATCGCTCTCTACTATGATTTTATATTTTTTAGCAGTGGGTTGGTAAAAACTCACCATCATTAAATGTAGGTTGGTTGTCAAGGTGTTCATAATCACTACCTCACTTGGTTTAGCACCTACAATACTTGCCATGTTTTCTGACAAGAATTCATGATAGGGTAACCAAGGGTTTTTTGCGTCTGTATGCCCCTCTACACCATATTTAGCCCAATCATCAAGCTCTTGTTGGATATAGTCTTTTGTCCTAAGGGGTTGAAGTCCTAGGGAGTTGCCGCAGAGGTAGACCAATTCATTTCCTTGGTCATCAGTGGGGAGTAAAAACTCTTTTCTGAAACGTGAAAGGGTGTCTTCGCGGTCACATTGTTGGGCAAAAGTTCTTGAATTTTTAAATATCATATTCTGTGATAGATTATTATACTTATATGTCTGTAAAATTGAGTTCTAGCTTAAAACGATATTCTTGTTTATCATTGTATGGTAATAAACCAAGATTTAAAAAGTAAATACTGACACATGCTTATTTGTTTGATCAATTTAGTAAAAATATGGAAAGTATTTCATTACTTCTATGTTGGTGGAGAATATAAGAGAAAATAAAGAGTTTGGTTTTTAAAAATTTAAGAAAAGGGCTGTATTTAAACACTACGATGGATCTCCATTACTATTTGCTTTAAAGGCCGCCAAATAACTAGTGCGTTTGTGTATTTAGTAAAGATGGAAATTTATTTTGAAACTTTTTAAGTCTTGGTATAGACACATTTTGTATGTATCGATTTCCAGGATTTAAGCGTTCATAATTTTGGTGGTAGCCTTCTGCTTCCCAAAATTTTTCAAATGGAAGTACCTGTGCCGCTACATTACCTACTCCTAATTCTTTTTCTAGTGCAACTACTTTACGGACAATAATATCCTTTTGGTCTTGGTTTTGATAAAATATGATAGAACGATATTGTGATCCTCTGTCTGGTCCCTGGCCATTTATTTGGCTGATGTTTTGAGATCCAAAATACACATCTACCAAATCTGAAAAACTAATTTCTTTTGGATTGTATATTATTTCTACTGCTTCTGCATGACCAGTTTTACCTGTGTTACTAGAAGCATAAGTAGGATTTTGTGTATATCCTCCGCTGTATCCAGAGATAGATTCTTTTACTCCTCTTAGGCTTTCATATACAGCCTCCACACACCAAAAACATCCACTTGCAAAATAGGCGCGTTCTAAGCCATTTACCTGTGCTACTTGAATAGGGGTTTTAGATTGCTGTGCTTTTACTGCGGCTTGTTTATTGTTAGTATCTGTCTTAGATTGGCAAGATGCTTGTGAGATCATTAAAATGGCAGCAGCAAAAAGTAAGGTATAGTGTTTCATTTTTTTAAATTTAGTCTTAGTACTTGATTTAATGCCTTCGAATATAGAAAGTAAAGTAACAAAAAAAGCCTTCACGGTGTGTGAAGGCTTTGTTATTGTTATCCTAAAATTTATTACTTCATCTTAGAAAATACTTTTCCCATTTTTTCTTTTTCTTCAACAGCCAATTCTTGGTCTATTAAAATACGGCCACTGTGCTCATCTGTAATTATTTTTTTACGAGCAGCAATCTCCATTTGTACTTGGGGAGGAATGGTAAAGAAAGAACCACCAGAGGCACCTCTTTCGATAGCTACAACTGCCAAACCATTTTTTACATTGGTGCGTATGCGTTTGTAGGCTAAAACCAGACGGTCTTCGATTTTCTTTTCAAACTTTTCAGACTCTTTACGTAATGAAGTTTCTTCTTTCTCTGTTTCAGATAAGATCTCATCAAGTTCTCCCTGTTTGTGCTTTAGGTGCTCTTCTCTTGCGCCTACACGTTCTTGGGTTTGCTCGACTACTTCCTTTTTTTGCTCAATCTGAACCTTAAATTCTTTGATGTGCTTTTCGGATAATTGAATTTCTAATTCTTGAAATTCTACCTCTTTGCTCAAAGCATTGTATTCACGATTGTTACGAACTTTGTCTTGTTGGGTTGTGTATTTCTTGATCAACTCTTTTGAAGTTTCAATACCAAGCTTTTTTGCTTTGATACTTTCTTCAATAACCTCAAGGTCTGTGGTTAGTTTTTCAAGGCGGGTATTCATCCCTGCTACTTCGTCTTCAAGATCTTGTACTTCAAGAGGAAGTTCCCCTCGTACGTTTTTGATTTCGTCTATGCGAGAATCAATAAGTTGTAGATCATACAAAGCGCGTAGCTTTTCTTCAACAGAAATTTC
>CEST01052889.1_pt1 | contig 27514 bp, 22 predicted proteins | sample 326921 | NCBI WGS metagenome assembly CEST01 (sample SAMEA2621509, study PRJEB7988) | marine metagenome | biome: marine biome (ENVO:00000447); feature: surface water layer (ENVO:00002042); material: "saline water (ENVO:00002010), including plankton (ENVO:xxxxxxxx)" | depth 5 m
CTTAAAAAAAAGAAAATAATATTATTGTTTTTAATTTGTTGTCTAACGATCACAACTTCCACTTCTCTTGGTCAAAATAATAGTACCTCAAGCAATTTAGAGCAGCTTAATAGTCTTAAAAAATCATTAAAAAAAGTATCTATTTCATATTTAGGCTCTACTGTATCGGCTAGTGAGGGTATAAAGGCTTATACCTTTGACGGAGAACTTCAAAATAAAGAAGTATTGAAATCTAAAATATCGTATAGGGTAATGAATCCAGAATTTACTAACTTAAAATCTCAAATCATTCAAGACTCTTTATCAACTGAATTTATATATGTGACATATGACAGATTAATAGATTAAAAAACGTGTTACAACAATGACCTATAAGTAATTGCTTGTTCTCGCCTACTTCTAAAAATCTTCGTGGATTTTCATTTAGTTATGTATTTACAAAGTTAAGTGCTAACCCATGCTACTGCTAATATCTTAGACTGTTAGCTTTAATTTAAAAATGGATTATTTGGAGTAAGTCCAAATTTTTAATCAAATACTAAATCAAACTTTCACCATTTAAATTTGTAGAGAGTATATCACTAAATAAGTTAAAGAAAGGCCGAAGTGCCTTGTATGACTTATCTACTTCAGAAATAAAGTTTGGAGAAAGCACTTCTTCATCTGTAAAGTTTCGAACAGCTATAAATCCTTTTTTACGTAATAAATCTACATCTGGATGTTCTTTATCAAAACCTCTTGGAGCTGTTTTTAATTCTTCACCTTCAAATCTACCATCGAAATATTTAATATAACTTTTATTTTTTAAAATATGTCGTAATTCAGAAGCGTCTAGTTCAATCTCTTTTCTAATTCTTAATAGGTCTTCCTTATTTGGCTCCCAAAAACCACCAGCTAAAAAACTTTCACCTGGACGTATTCTTAGATAATACCCACCACGTAGTTGCTTGCCTAGTCTAGAGAATGAACCTGCAAAATGAGCTTTGTAGGGCGTTTTGTCTTTAGAAAATCGTACATCTCTATAGATCCTAAACAGTTTAAACTTTTCTATTTCATCGTGTTTATCAAGGTTGCTTCTAATATCTGCATATAATTCTTTTGCATTATTTTGAGCTTCAATAAATGTTGGCTTGTGTTCTGCAAACCAGTCTCTGTTGTTGTTTAGTTTTAATTTTTTAAGATAGGATAAGCTAGATTTATCGAATTGCATACGTGAAATTTTAAAGAAGTTAAAATTACGAAAATTGATTTACAAATGATTTGTATTTTTGAACTTCATGAACACAACCCAACAACGTTTTGAAGGCTTCTTAAATACACCTGTTTTATGGAAGAATAAGAGAGTTTATGACTTATTTCAATTTGAAATCATAAAAAAATATCACTCTATTGATGTAGATATTGATTCTAATCAGCGTTTAGGAAAATATGTAGAACGTTTTGTTTCCTATCAATTATCTAAAGATAAATCGATAGAAATTATTTCTGAAAATATTCAAATATCAAAAGATAAAATCACATTAGGAGAATTAGATTGTATCCTCCTCAAAAATAAAAAATTAATTCATCTAGAAATTGTTTACAAATTTTATTTATTCAATCCGTCTCTAGGAGAAGATTCTCTTGAGTGTTGGGTTGGTCCCAATAGAAAAGATAGTTTATTGGAAAAACTAGACAAACTTCAACAAAAACAATTGCCTCTACTCTACTCTAAAGAATGTAAGGAGTATTTGCAAAGCATTGATTTGAATGCAAAAGACATTGAACAACAAGTCTATTTTAAAGCGCAATTATTTGTCCCTTTTAGAATCAATAAAGAAGTTCAATCAAGTATCAATAGAGATTGTATTGTAGGTTACTATTTTAGACCACAAGAATTAGTTCAATTTAAAGATGCTAAATTCTTTATTCCTACAAAAAAAGATTGGTTGATAATACCTCATACCAGTGTAAATTGGATTGGTTATGAAAAGTATCTTGAACAAAGTAAAAAGTACCTTGATCGTCAGTTCTCTCCTATGTGTTGGCTCAAAACTCAAACAGGCGAGCTTCATAAATTCTTTTTGGTTTGGTGGTAGTTTATTTATATACTCAAATTAGGCAGTGTTTATTATTACTTAATTCCTCAGCTAAAAGTTAGTATTGCAAAGTTATAGGATGATATTCAGGAAAATAATATTGTATCCAAAATTGTCTATAGTTGGTATATTTTTATGTAACTATCTCTCAATAAAAATAAAAAAAGGCTAAAGTATAAAAACTCTAGCCCTTCTTTAAATTAGTATTTATACCTTATTGATATAACTGTATATGATGCTATTAATCTCTCTTTTTTTATGGTCTAAAGCTAATTTTACGCATACGTAAACTCTCCGGGGTAACTTCCAAATACTCGTCTCCTTTAATGTATTCCATACATTCTTCAAGAGAAAAATCTGTCTTTGGAGCAATTTTCATTGCCTCATCTGTACCGGATTTTCTCATATTCGTAAGTTGTTTACCTTTGATTAGGTTTACACCCATATCACTGTCTTTACTATTCTCTCCTACGACTTGTCCTATATATATTTCTTGATTAATATCTATAAAGAAACGTCCTCTGTCTTGCAATCTATCAATAGCATAAGCTGTTGCTTTACCTGCTGCAGATGAAACAATGGCTCCTTTAATATCTTCAGAAAAATCACCTTTATAAGGTCCATATTCACTAAATCTATGATTGATAATTGCTGTTCCTGCAGTCGCTGTTAAAATCCTATTACGTAACCCTATTAATCCTCTAGAAGGAATCTCAAATTCTAAATGTTGTAAATCTCCTTTAGGTTCCATAACTAATAAGTCTCCCTTGCGCAAAGAAACTAGATTTATAGCTTTAGATGCAACTTCTTCAGGGACATCAATAGACAATGTTTCCATTGGCTCGTGTTTTTTACCATCTATTTCTTTAATGATTACTTGTGGTCTTCCTACTTGTAATTCATAACCTTCTCTTCGCATGGTTTCTATTAAAACTGATAGATGTAAAACTCCACGTCCAAAAACATTAAATTTATCTTCAGAGTCTGTTATATCTACTTTTAATGCTAAGTTTTTCTCTAATTCTTTGAATAAACGATCACGTAAGTGACGAGAAGTAACATATTTCCCTTCTTTTCCAAAAAATGGAGAATTATTAATTGTAAATAACATACTCATTGTCGGCTGATCTACTTCTATTCGGGGCAATGCTTCTGGATTTTCTATATCAGCTATAGTATCTCCAATTTCAAATCCCTCTAGACCGGTTATTGCACAAATATCTCCACTTCGTACTTTAGAAACTTTTACTTTTCCCATTCCTTCAAAAACATGCAATTCTTTGATACGAACTTTTTTCTTTGTTCCATCTGCTTTGCAAAGCATATAATCTTTAGATTCTTCTAAATCACCTCTAAAAACACGACCTATAGCAATTCTTCCTGTAAAAGAAGAAAAATCTAAAGAGGTAATTTGCATTTGAGGTGATCCTTCTCTGTAAGGAGCTTCTGGTATAGATTCTATTACAGCGTCTAATAAGTCTAAAATATTGTCTTTAGGATCTTGCCAATCTGTACTCATCCAACCATTTTTAGCAGAACCATATATTGTAGCAAAATCTAGCTGATCTTCTGTAGCTTCTAATGCAAACATTAAATCAAAAACTTTTTCGTGAACTAAATCTGGAGTACAATTTTGTTTGTCAACTTTATTGACAACAACTATAGGAGTTAAACCAAGCTCTAAAGCTTTCCCTAAAACAAAACGAGTTTGCGGCATAGGCCCTTCAAAAGCATCTACCAATAATAAAACACCATCTGCCATTTTTAATACTCGTTCTACTTCACCACCAAAATCAGCGTGACCAGGAGTATCAATTACGTTTATTTTTACTCCTTTGTAATCAACAGATACATTTTTAGATAATATAGTAATTCCTCTTTCTCTTTCTAAGTCATTGTTATCTAACAATAAATCTTTGCGCTCTTTACGGTCGTCTAAAATTTTTGCTTGATCTATAATTTTATCTACTAACGTTGTCTTACCATGATCTACGTGAGCTATAATGGCAATATTTCTTATTGATTGCATAATTGCTTTTTTTAAAGTTGCAAAAGTAGTGTTTTACTTTAAGAGATTAGAGAATTTTGTATTAATTTATTGGATCATCACTCTCTCTAAAAGCACTGGGTAAAATATCTGGTATCAACTTGATTAACAGTGGTAATAACAAGACTCCACCAGGCAACATAAATACAGTAAATGCAGGAATAGCTTTGCAAATATCTAGGAGTTGTATTTTTACTTTCTCTTTTTCTTCTTCAGAGAGTGATGTGTGCGTAGATTTTTTAATTAAACGAACAGCTTCCTTACTTTGCTGAAGTTCTTTGTATAGGTGCTTTTTGTTTTTTTGAAGCAGTTCTTTAATTTCGTTTACTGAATTCATTTTAACTTCCTTCTAATTCTTTCTTCTGTAATTAAATTGAGTTCTCTACTTGTTTGTCCTTCAACCGAAGTATTTTCCTCTGCTCTTCTAATTAAATATGGCATAACGTCTCTAACAGGGCCAAAAGGCACGTATTTAGCTGTATTATAGCCTTCTTTGGCTAGATTTAAACTAATGTGATCGCTCATACCATAAAGTTGCCCAAACCATAATCTATCATCAGAAGGTTTTATCTTGTGTTTTTTTGCCAAATCTATTAAGAGATAAGAACTCTCTTCATTGTGAGTTCCTGCAAATAAGGCTATTTTTTGATGTATCATCATATAATCAATAGCCTTGTTATAATTATCATCAGTAGCTTTTTTATCAATACAAATTGGCGATGGATACCCCTTTTCTTCTGCTCTTCCTCTTTCTTTCTCCATGTAAGCTCCTCGAACAATCTTTAAGCCAATATGGTAATTTTTTTGACGTGCTCTTTGGTGTAATCCTATCAAATAATTCATTCTGTCATGACGATACATTTGCAATGTATTAAATACAATAGCTTTTTGTGTATTGTACTTTTCCATCAATTCTTCAACTAAAATATCTGCTGCTCCTTGCATCCAACTTTCTTCAGCATCAATTAAAACAGGCACATCATACTCACTTGCTTTACTGCAAATTTCATCAAAACGATTCATAACTGTAATCCATTCACTCTTCTCATTACTTGAAAGTGCTTCTCCCTCCGTGATTTTTTGATATAATGAAAAACGACCTACTCCTGTAGGTTTAAAAACAACAAAAGGAATAGCTCCTTTTTCTTTAGCAAATTCAATATTCTTTAAAGTTTTTCCTTTTACTAAATCAAATTGCTCTTCAGTTTCTTTACCTTCAACAGAGTAATCTAACACAGAATGAACACCATATTTGTGCATTTTTTCTATGTTTATACTACAATCTTCTTCAGTTACGCCACCACAAAAATGATCAAACACCGTAGAACGTATTAACCCTTCAACTGGTAGGTTAGCTTTTAGAGCAAAGTTAGTAACTGCAGTGCCAATCTTTACCATTGGTTGACTTTGAATTAATTTAAACAGGAAAAAAGCTCGTTCTAACTCAGAATCAGATTTTAGTGAGAATGCTATTTTAGTATTATTAAATAGTTTCATTGATTTTTTTATAACGAAACAAAGATAGTCAGCTAACTTAAATTATTCAATATTTTGTAGTTTATTTGTAATTGAAATCTATTGGTTATGAAATCTATTAAAGCAGCTACATATTATGTTCATTTTAAGCAGAAAGGATATAAAGAATTAAATGCTTTACTTGTTAATAAAAATTATTCTTCAATCTTTATTTTAGTCGATGAAAACTCTTTAGAGTATTGTTATTCTCGATTTATTCCATTTCTTGAAACTGACAAACGTATTGAAATCATAGAGATAGAATCTGGAGAAATCAATAAAAACCTAGATACTTGTAGTGGAGTTTGGAATGCTCTAACAGAGTTAAACGCAGATAGAAAAAGCTTATTAATTACTTTAGGTGGAGGAGTTATAACAGATTTAGGTGGCTTTGTAGCTTCTACGTACAAAAGAGGCATCGATTTTGTAAACATTCCAACGACCTTACTCAGTATGGTTGATGCATCTGTTGGTGGAAAAACAGGCATAGATTTAGGGGTCTTAAAAAATCAAATCGGCTTGTTTGTGAATCCTGAAATTGTAATTATAGATCAGAACTACTTAGCAACATTAAATGAAAGAGAATCACGCTCTGGTATAGCTGAAATTATTAAATATGGTTTAACATACGATATCAAATTATTAGATAAATTAAAATCATTTGATAAATTAAAAATAAACGAATTAATACATCGCTCCATAGAAATAAAAAATGAAATTGTTTTACAAGACCCTAAAGAAAATGGATTGCGTAAGATTTTAAATTTTGGACATACACTAGGACACGCTATAGAATCATATTTTTTAGAGTCTAAAACTAAAAACAATTTAACTCATGGAGAAGCAATAGCTATAGGTTTGATTTGTGAAACTTATTTATCTCATAAGGTTTTACACCTACAAAAAGAAAAAGTTATAGAAGTTAAAAATATGATGAGTGCTATCTATAAGAAGATAGTTATTGAAACTTCTGACTATGATGCTATCTTTAGCTTATTGAAACACGATAAGAAAAACAGTAATGGTCAAGTAAACTTTGTATTACTAAGGGATTTTGAGGATTTTCAGTTAGATTGCACTATAAGCAATGAATTACTTAAAGAAAGTATTGATTTTTATAACTCTTAAAGTACTTTTTCTAGAATAGAATTATAAATATCTTCGTAAACAGGTAATATATTTTCTAAGCAAAATTGTTTTGTGTGCTTTTTTGCTTCTGTTTTAAATCGTAATAACGTTTCATCATCTTTTAAAATAGTTAAGGCATTTTTCGCCATGTCTTCAACATCACCTAGATTACTTAGATAGCCTGTTAAACCATGAACGTTTACCTCCGGTAACCCTCCTGTATTTGTAGATATTACAGCAGTATGAGCTGCCATTGCTTCTAAAGCAGATAGACCAAAACTTTCACTTTTCGAGGGTAATAAAAAGATATCTGTATAGCATAATATTTTTGCTATTTCGTGACTATTACCTAAGAAAATAACTTTATTGGATAGCCCCAACTCTTTCACTAATAACTCAGCATTTCTTTTTTCTGGACCTTCACCTACCATTAAAAGTTTAGAAGGTGTTTTCTTTTGAACATGATAAAAAACTTTAATTACATCTTCTATTCTTTTTACTGGTCTAAAATTTGAAATATGAGTAAAAACTCGTTCATGTGGTTTAGCTACCGCAATTCTTTGACATTCATTCTGTAATTCGCGATCGTATTTTTCTGTATCAATAAAGTTATGAACTACTTTAATTTTATTAGTGATGTTAAACAATCGTAAAGTATCTTGTTTTAAACTTTTAGAAACAGATGTTACTATATCAGAATTATTAATACTAAATTCTACAGCAGTTTTATAACTAGGATGACTTCCTACTAAAGTTATATCTGTACCATGTAAAGTTGTAACCACTTTAATATCAATACCTTTCTCTTTCAGCATCATCTTAGCCATATACGCTGCATAAGCATGTGGAATCGCATAATGAACATGAAGAATCTCTAGTTTATACTTAGTGACTACCTCCACTAATTTAGTAGATAATGCTAATTCATAAGGTTGATATTGGAATAATGGATATTCTTCCATTAATACCTCATGAAAATGTAATTGATGAGATATAAAATCTAAACGAACTGGTTGGTTATAGGTTACAAAATGTACCTCATGTCCTTTATCTGCCAAAGCCATTCCTAATTCTGTAGCAACTACACCACTACCACCAAAAGTGGGATAACAAACAATTCCTATTCGCATTCTATTATTTTTATTTTATAGACGTAAAGATACTTTTTTACTTACGTTGATATCCAAATAAACATATAAAAAGTAATCAATGATTTACAAAATATCGATATGTATTTTCACATATGAATCTGAAAAAGAGAAAAAAGCAATAAAAAAAAATCCTACTGAATTAACAATAGGATTTGTAGAATTCGTAAAAATTATTTTAATAGTCTCCTAGAGTTACTGGGTTTTGCTCTAAAGCATTTGCCAATTGATCGTCATTTGGTGCTTTACCATGCCAAGCATGAGTGTGCATCATAAAATCTATTCCGTTACCCATTTCTGTATGTAATAAAATACAGACTGGCTTACCTTTTCCTGTTCTAGATTTCGCATCTGATAGACCAGTTATTATAGCATCAATATCATTTCCTTTTTTTACCTCTAAGACATCCCAACCAAAAGCCTCAAATTTTGCTTTTATACTTCCCATAGGTAATACCTCGTCTGTAGACCCGTCTATTTGCTTTCCATTTAAATCTATTGTAGAAATTAAATTATCTATTTTTTTTCCTGAAGCATACATAGCAGATTCCCAAACCTGACCTTCTTGCAACTCACCGTCTCCGTGTAAAGTATAAATAATTTTATTGTCCCCATTTAATTTCTTTGCTTCTGCAGCACCAATTGCTACAGACATTCCTTGTCCTAAAGAACCAGATGCAATTCTAATTCCCGGTAGACCCTCGTGAGTTGTTGGATGACCTTGCAAACGAGTATTAATTTTTCTAAAAGTAGCCAATTCTTTTACTGGAAAGAAACCACTTCTGGCTAATACACTGTAGAATACTGGTGAAATATGTCCATTTGATAAAAAGAAAAGGTTCTCATTTTCTCCGTCCATTGAGAAATCTGTCGAATACTCTAATACCTCTTGGTATAGAACTGTGAAAAACTCTGCACAGCCTAAAGAACCCCCTGGATGACCAGAATTAACTGCGTGAACCATTCGTAAAATATCTCTTCGTACTTGTTGTGTGAAATCTTGTAATTGTTTCGTTGTAGCCATCTATACTTATTTATCAAGCAAAAGTAATTTTTTAAAAAACAATTGACAAGGTTTATTTTGATACGAAGTTAACAAGGTTATCAACTATGTCTTCTGTTTTTTCTTTTTTGCCGCTGGAAATAAAACATTATTTAAAATTAAGCGATACCCTGGAGATGTTGGATGTAAATCCAATTCAGTTTTTGGATCCCCTACTCTGTGAGTAAAATCTTCCGGATCATGACCTCCATAAAAAGTAAAGAATCCTTTTCCTTTGGTTCCATGAATGTATTTTGCTTCTCTATTGGTTCTATTTTCTCCCATTACCAAAACATTAGACTTTATTGTTGTTCTATCAAAAGAGGTTGTTTGCCCCATAAAACCTTTTACCAATTGAGTATGATTTTGAGTTAACATGGTAGGTATTTGATCCCATTTTGCAGAAAATTCAATTAAAGAAAAATAATCTGAAGTTTTCGGAATTTTACGCTTACTAGTCATGTCTATTGAAGAAAACTCATAAGTAGTAGGGTTTCTAATTAATTCAAAGTCTTTAAAGGCGAATGTACTATTAAAATTAATTTTAGATTGATAATTAGATTCTGAGGGATCTCCATCAAACATAGACTCAGCAATATCTACTCCTTCTGCAGCCAATGAAATATCAAAACTATCGGTTGCAGAACACATAGCAAACATAAATCCACCGCCAATTACAAAATCTCTTATTTTTTTACTGACTGCTAACTTTACTTTTGAAACTTTATTGAAGCCTAAATTATTTGCAGATTTCTCAGCTCTTAATTTTCCATTTACATACCATGGTACTGTCCTAAATGCTCCATAAAAACGTCCAAATTGACCAGTAAAATCTTCATGATGTAAATGCAGCCATTCATATAGCAACAAATTATCGTTTAGCACTTCGTCGTCGTAAATAACATCAAATGGAATTTCTGCATAAGTTAGCACCATGGTTACTGCATCATCCCAAGGCATTTTATCTTTCGGTGAGTAAACAGCAATTTTAGGTGCTTTTTCTAGAGTAACTGCTTCTTGATTTTTTGAAGGTGAAGAAATGTCTTGTAAAATGAGTTGTGCTTTCGCATCAGAAATTATTTCATAAGAAACCCCACGTATTTTACATTCGTTTTCTATTAAAGTATTATTTTCTATTAAAAAAGCACCACCATCATAATTAAGTAGCCATTTAGCTTTTAATCCTGATTGCATGGAATAATAGATAATTCCGTATGCTTTCAAATGATTTTTTTGATTGTTATGATTCATGGGGACATAAATAAAAGATGCCCAAGCAGTATTTGAGATTAATAAAAAACAAAAAAGTATTAGGAGTTTTTTCATGTAATAATTGAATTGATGAAACGACAAAGTAAAAATGGCTTTATTGAGTATTTATTAGTTAACTTATTTTTTAGAGAATGAACAAAAGTTAAAAAGGCACATCATCTTCAGCAGTTCCAAAAGCATCTTTTGGCTCTATTCGAGTATCTGGAAAAACATCTTCGGCAAAATCAGTATTCATACTCGATTGAAACTCACTACTAAATCCTTCTTCTAAATCTGAAAATTTTGCTAAATGTCCAGTAAACTTCAATCGGATATTATCTAATCCACCATTCCTGTGTTTTGCTATAATAAATTCACCTTGACCCTCACATGGTGTATGATCATCATCATCCCATTCTGTCATTCCATAATATTCTGGACGGAAAATAAATGATACAATATCTGCATCTTGCTCAATTGCACCTGATTCACGAAGATCTGATAGTAAAGGGCGTTTACTTCCTCCTCTTGTTTCTACTGCTCTAGATAACTGAGAAAGAGCAATAACTGGAACTTCTAGCTCTTTAGCCAGTGCTTTTAAATTTCTAGAAATCATAGAAATTTCTTGCTCACGGTTACCTCCTCCTTTATTATTATTTCCAGCTGTCATTAATTGTAAATAATCAATCACAATAATTCTTACATTATGTTGTGAAACTAAACGACGAGCTTTTGCACGTAAATCGAAGATAGAAAGTGATGGTGTGTCATCTATAAATATAGGAGCATCAGATAAGCGCTTTACTTTTACATTTAATTGTTCCCATTCGTGAGGCTCTAGATTTCCTTTACGTAATTTTTCAGAGGTTAAACCAGTTTCAGAAGAAATCATTCTAGTTATTAATTGGACAGATGACATTTCTAATGAGAAAACAGCCACAGCATGATTAAAATCTATTGCCATATTTTTTGCCATAGAAATAACAAAAGCTGTTTTTCCCATACCAGGACGTGCTGCTATAATAATTAAATCAGAGGGTTGCCAACCAGAGGTTATGGCATCTAATTTTGTAAAACCAGTAGCTAGACCACTCATTCCTTCTTTATTAGATATTTCCTGAATTTTAGTCAATGCCTGTTTGACAAGATCACTAGCTCCTTCTGAACTTTTCTTTAAATTACCTTGTGTTACTTCAAATAATTTTGCTTCTGCATTGTCTAATAAGTCAAATACATCCGCAGTTTCATCATAAGCATTTTCAATAATATCACTAGAAATACTTATTAATCTTCGTTGAATGTATTTTTGAAGTATAATTCTTGCATGAAATTCAATATGTGCAGATGAAGCTACTTTTTGTGTTAATCGAATTAAATGGAAATCACCACCAACTAAATCTAGTTTTGCGTTTTTTCTTAAAGCATTAGAGACGGTCAATAAATCTATCGGTTTAGACTCTTGAAATAGATCATAAATAACTCTGTAAATCTCTTGATGCTTAATTTCATAAAATGCGTCAGGATGTAAGATATCAATCACATCATCAATTCCTTTCTTATCAATCATCATTGCTCCTAATACAGCTTCCTCTAAATCAACTGCTTGAGGTGGTATTTTACCTTTTTCTAGACTAATTATTTTAGTCTTTTCTATCTTCTTACCACTAAATGGTTGCGTTTTCTCCATGGTAACAAATGTATATTTTTACTGGGGATTGAGGTTTCTCTTGTCACTATTTATTTGTACACAAGATTTGTTAACCAAATTGTTATTATCATGTTAACAAAGTACAAAGTTGCAAAATTCTTGTGTATTTTTACAATAATGAAAGTTAAAAAAATAAATATATATCTCACACTTTTTTTAGGAATTCAAATGCTGTTAATGAAATGGATTGAACAGTTTCCTTCATATGTAGAGATTTATTATTCTAAAGGTGTTTATCCTTATATAAGCTCTTTACTAAGAATTTTATTTGGTTGGATTCCTTTTTCTATTGGTGATCTTTTAATTTTCTTATTTGTTATTTATAGTTTTTACTTTGTCTATCAATTAATAATTTCAAGATTTAAGAATTTATTTTCTAAAATTTTAGAAATTACGTCTTTCATCTCTATCATTTATTTTTGTTTCTATTTACTATGGGGACTAAACTACTATAGAGAATCTTTATCAAAAAAATTAAGTTATGAGACGAGCTCCTACAGTAACAAAGAATTAATTGATGTATCTACGTTTTTAGTTGTTAAATTGAATAAATCTCATGAAGCCATCACAAAGTCTGATTCATTATTAGTAATTATACCTTATTCCAATGAAGAAATATATTCGCTTGCAAAAATCGGTTATAAAGAACTTGCGAAAGAGTTACCTCAGTTTAGATATAATTATGGCAAAGCTAAAAGCTCTTTAATGAGTCTATTTCAGTCCTATAATGGTACTTCAGGTTATTTCAATCCTTTTACTGGTGAGGCGCAAGTAAATAGTAAAATTCCAAAAACAAGCTTTCCTACAACTGTTTGTCATGAGATGGCACACCAAATTGGTTTTGCAGCTGAAAATGAAGCAAATTTTGTGGGTTTTCTTGCAGCTTTATCAAATGATGATCTGTATTTTAAGTATGCAGCCTACAGAATGGCAACAAGGTATATGCTGTTTGAGTTATATAAGAGAGACCCAGAAAAATACTGGATGCTTTATAAAACAATTCATATGGGTATTATTAAAGACTTTACTAAATCTTCTGAGTTCTGGAATGCCTATAAGAACCCTTTTGAACCTATTGTGAAAAAAGGATATAATGCCTATTTAAAGTCTAATAAACAACAAAAAGGAGTTGACTCATATAATTATGTAGTTGATTTATTAATTGGTTACTTTAAAGAATCTGTAGATTAACACTAAGATATTATTTTGTCTCTCATCGAAAATTTTCAACATTTCAAAAAATGATAATATCATTTATAATTGAAAGCTTTAGAAGTATAGTTTTCATAAAGTTGTGTTAAAAAATATATAAAAAACCCAATGTGAGTTTAGTTCTCAATAAATTTATGAAAAATCAAACAACTATAATAATGAGAAAACTATCTCTAGTACTCTTGCTTTTGTCAGTATCCTTTTTACAAGCTCAAGATTACTTTCCAGTCAATACTAGCGTAAAGACAACTAAAAACACTACTGTTGCTTTTATCAATGCAGAAATTTATAGTACACCTACTACAATTATCAAAAAAGGAACGCTACTTGTGAAAGATGGTAAAGTTGTGAGCGTTGGAAAATCTGTTTCAGTTCCAGTTGGAGCAAGAACAATAGATTTAAAAGGAAAAACTATATACCCCTCTTTTATTGATATATACTCAGATTTTGGTATCAAAAAACCAAAAAGAAAAGGAGGTAGAAATAGAACTCCTCAATATGATGCCACTAGAACTGGTCACTATTGGAATGATCATATTAGACCAGAAGTAGATGCATCACAACTTTTTTCTTTTGATGATAAAAAAGCGAAAGAATTGGTGAATGCAGGTTTTGGTGTTGTAAATACACACATGCAAGACGGAATTGTAAGAGGAAATGGAATGTTAGTTGCACTAAATACCGAATCATCTGATGGGTATAGAATTTTAGATAAAAAATCTGCTCAATATTTATCATTTGCAAAAAGTCTATTATCTACACAAAACTATCCCACCTCTAGAATGGGAGCTATGGCCTTATTACGTCAGATGTATTTAGATGCAGATTGGTATGCTGCTGGAAATACAACAAATACAGATGCTTCTTTAGCTTCTTTAAATAACAATAAAAATCTGGTTCAAATATTTGATGCTGGAAATCAATTGGATGTTTTTAGAGCAGACAAAGTTGGAGACGAGTTTGGAATTCAGTATGCTATAGTTGGTGGTGGAGATGAATTTGAAAAAATAAATGAGATCAAAGCAACGGGAGCAAAAATGATTATCCCTATTAATTTCAGAAAACCATATGATGTTAGCAATCCTTTAATTGCAAATAAAATTTCTCTACATGATATGAGAAGCTGGAATCAAGAACCTTCTAATTTGGCAGTATTAGCAGAAAACAACATCACCTTTGCCCTTACTACCCATGATTTAAAATCTATAAAATCTTTTCACAAAAACCTACAAAAAGCTATTAACTATGGTTTTGATAAAACCAAAGCACTGGAAGCCCTCACAACAATTCCTGCTAGTATAATTGGAAAATCTGATATTGGGAATTTAAACCCCGGTAGTCATGCTAATTTTATCATCACTAATGGGGATGTATTAGATAAAACAACAACCATCTATGAAAACTGGATTCAAGGAGATCAACATGTTATTAATAACATGAATATTAAAGATATTACTGGAAAATATAATTTTTCTATTGAAGGAAAACTTTTTCAATTAAAAGTTTCTGGAAAGGAAGCCAAACAAGATGGAAGTCTAACTTTTGATGATAAAAAGGTAACTTCTAAATTTTCTTTCTCTGACGGATGGGTTTCCATAATAATAAACGACAATGATAATTTTTCTAGAATATTGGCTCAACCCTCATCAACAGGTTTAAGTGGCACCTATTTTAGTATAGATGGTACTGAGTCATTATGGTCTGCCACCAAAGAAAGTGAAGAAACAAAAGACACAAAGGAAGTGAAGAAACAAAAAACTTCTGATACTCCCTCTTTGCTCTCTGTAAGTTATCCCAATATTGGTCTAGGAAACTTCTCTCAACCAACACAACAGACTATTTTAATTAAAAATACGACTGTTTGGACTAGTGAAGCAGAAGGTGTTTTAAAAAATACCGATGTACTCCTTAAAAATGGAAAAATTACTCAAATTGGCAAAAACCTTAGAGACAAAAGAGCCACTGTTATAGACGGAACAGGAAAGCATTTAACTGCAGGAATTATTGATGAACATTCTCATATTGGGGCTTCAGCAATTAATGAAGGTGGTCATAACTCTACTGCAGAAGTTACTATAGAAGATGTTGTAAACCCTAATGATGTTAATATTTATAGAAATTTAGCAGGTGGAGTAACTTCTATTCAAATCCTTCATGGTTCTGCGAATCCTATTGGGGGTCGTTCTGCCATTATAAAATTGAAATGGGGAGAGAATGCGAAAAACATGATTTATGAAAATACCCCTAAATTTATCAAATTTGCTCTGGGTGAAAATGTAAAACAATCTCGTTCTAATTCTAGTTATCGATTTCCACAAACACGAATGGGAGTTGAACAAGTTTTTGTAGATTATTTTCAAAGAGCTAAAGAATATAGTGCTTTAAAGAAAAGTGGAAAAGCCTACCGTAAAGATTTAGAGTTAGAAACTTTAGTAGAAATCTTAAATAAAGAACGTTTTATTTCATGTCATTCTTATGTGCAAAGTGAAATTAATATGTTAATTAAAGTTGCTGAGAAATTCAATTTTACTATAAATACATTTACACACATTTTAGAAGGCTATAAATTAGCAGATAAGATGAAAGAACATGGAGTTGGAGGTTCTACTTTCTCAGATTGGTGGGGATATAAATACGAAGTAAATGATGCTATTCCATACAATGCTGCAATTATGCATAATGCAGGGGTTACTGTAGCTATTAATTCTGATGATAGAGAAATGTCTAGAAGATTAAATCAAGAAGCTGCAAAAACAATAAAATATGGAGGAATGACAGAGCTTGACGCATGGAATATGGTGACTATCAATCCAGCAAAACTTCTTCATATAGAAGAAAAAGTTGGAAGTATTAAAGTTGGAAAAGATGCTGATGTTGTATTATGGAGTCATAATCCTCTTTCTATCTATGCCATAGCTGAGAAAACAATTATTGAAGGAAAAGTTTTCTTTGATATTCTAGAAGACAAGAAAAAACGGATAGCTATCAAAAAAGAAAAAAGCAAGCTAATTAGTATGATGTTACAGGAAAAGATGAAAGGTGCTGCCACACAGACTCCTAGTAAAAAAATATTAAAAAACTTCACCTGTGATACAGAATAATATAACAATGAAAGACATGAAAAAATATATAATATTTAGTATGGTATTTAGTTTCTTAGCAGGATCTATCATCGCACAACAAACACCTGCTTCTAGACAAGCAATAGCCTTTTCTATAGAAGGTGCAACTGCTCATTTAGGCAACGGAGAAGTCATAGAAAACTCTTTGATAATGTTTAATAATGGAAAAATTACTTTTGTTGGAAGCGCATTTGTAAAAATTGCTAGGCAAGGAACTGTTGTAAATGCGAAGGGCAAACATATTTACCCTGGTTTTATAGCTGTTAATACCTCTTTAGGATTGGCAGAAGTTGATGCAGTAAAAGCATCTGTAGATACAGATGAAATTGGTCTTATGCTACCTCACATTAGAAGCTTAATAGCCTACAATGCAGAAAGTAAAGTAGTTGAATCTATGAGACCAAATGGTGTTTTAATGGCACAAATTACTCCAAGAGGTGGCGTTATTTCTGGAACTTCTTCAGTAATGCAACTAGATGCTTGGAATTGGGAAGATGCTGCGGTAAAAGTTGATGATGCCATACATATTAATTGGCCAGAAACATTTACAAGAGGAAGTTGGTGGCTTGGTGAAGATTCAGGACTAAAGCTAGATAAAAAATACTCCAAAAACACACAGTACATTCAAGATTATTTTGCAGCGGCAAAACGTTATATAGCTAAAAAAAATCAAAAAATAAATTTGGTTTATGAGGCATCAAAAGGATTGTTTGATGGATCTCAAAAAATATTTATTCATGTTAGTGGTCATAAAGAAATTACAGATGCAGTGACAATCTTTAAAGATCTAGGAATTACAGATATGGTAATCGTTCATGGAGATGGAGCTGAAAAAGTAGCCAGTTTATTAATTAAACACAGTATTCCTGTTGTTGTAGAAAGAGCCCATCGAATTCCAGAAAATGAGGATGATGATTATGATTTATCATATAGAAATGCTGCAATTTTAATAGATGCTGGACTTACAGTAGCTATTGGTATGGAGGGACAAATGGAACGTATGAATACGAGGAACTTACCTTTTTATGCAGGAACTTACGCTGCTCATGGTGTAGAAAAAGAAGAAGCTGTAGCAATGATTACAGGTAATGCTGCTAAAATATTAGGTATCGAAAAAACTACAGGAACATTAGAGGTTGGTAAAGATGCAACACTGTTTATATCTGAGGGGGATGCTTTAGATATGAGAGGTAATATTCTAAATCATGCCTTTATTCAAGGAAGAAAAATAAGCTTAGAATCACATCAAACCGCTCTTTGGAAAAGATACGATTCAAAAATAAATGGAAAGAAATAATCTTAAAAAAAGCGCTAATTCGGCGCTTTATTTATTCTAATTAATTAAGAAAATTAAAACTTTTTAACGTGATCATTCTATAGTCTTTTAGAGTACAATAAATGATCTCAAAATTTCCTACTTTTGCTTTGATGAAACAAATCATAAGCCTTCAAAACTTACAAATAAAGAATATTCTTAAACTTCAAGAAAAATCTCGCGAACGAAGAAAGCAAGGATTGTTTGTAATAGAAGGAAAACGAGAAATAGAGTTAGCTCTCAAGGGAAATTATAACATTACATCTCTTCTATTTGTACCCTCTAAAGTTTCACAAGAATATATTGATCAATTTAAAGGAGTTGAACTCATTGAGGTCTCGCTAGAAATATATCAAAAAATTGCCTACAGAGAATCTACAGAAGGTATTATCGCAATAGCAAAAACAAAAAATACAAATTTGGCAGCTATCAATTTTAAAAATAAAACTCCGTTACTGTTAGTAATTGAAGGCATTGAAAAACCAGGTAATATTGGCGCTATGTTACGAACTGCCGATGCTGCGAATATTGATGCTATCATTTTAGCAGACCCGAAAACTGACATATATAATCCAAATGTAATTAGATCTAGTGTTGGTTGTGTATTTACTAATCAAATTATAGTTGCCTCATCTAAAGATATTATAGCTTTTTTAAAAGTAAAAGATATAAAAATTTATGCTGCAACACTACAAAATTCTAACCCATATACCCAAGAAAATTATGTTGAACCCTCAGCTATAATAGTAGGAACAGAAGCTACTGGTTTATCTCAGGTTTGGCGTGATAATGCAACTGAAAATATCAATATACCAATGCAAGGAGAGATTGATTCTATGAATGTTTCTGTAGCTGCTGCAATATTATTGTTTGAAGCAAAAAGACAAAGAAAATTTAAATAACTACAAATGAAAATATTAGGAATGGATATTGGTGGTTCTGGAATTAAAGCTGCGATTGTAGATACTAGATCTGGGGAGTTAGTTTCTGAAAGACACAGAATAGCAACTCCAAAACCTGCTACACCAACAGCAATTGCAGAAGTTGTAAAAGAAATGGTAACACATTTTAATTGGACAAAAGCGATAGGCTGTAGTTTTCCTACTACGATTGTTAACGGACAATGTATACATACCGGCAATTTAAGTCGAGAATGGAAAAACATAAGAGTTGATGAGTTTTTTGAAAATAAATGTAAAATTCCTTTCTATGTTAGTAATGATGCAGATTTAGCAGGAATTTCTGAAGTGAATTTAGGGGCAGGAAAAGGACAAAAAGGGGTTGTAATTGTCATTACAATAGGCACAGGAATAGGCTCAGGGTTATTTTATAATGGAAAATTGATTCCTAATTTAGAAATTGGTAAAATGTTGCATGAAGATGGGGAAATAATAGAATTTTTTGCAGCAGATTCTATAAGAAAAAAAGAGGGATTAACTCTGAAAGAATGGTCTTTTCGTCTGGATAAATTATTAAATTATATCAAAACTGTATTTTCTCCTAATCTTATTATTTTAGGTGGTGGTATCAGTAAAAAACATAACGAATTCAAACAATATTTAACTACAGATGTTACGATAAAAGCAGCTAAATTTAAAAATAATGCGGGCATAATAGGCGCAGCAATGTATGCAAGTAAAAAACTAAATAAATAATGCAACCCTCTACTTTATTTTATACATTCATTATTATTTTAGTATTAAAGTTTCTAATTGACAATATTTTAGATTCTTTAAATGCCAATCATTTTGGAGATACTGTACCAAAAGAATTATCTGATGTTTATGATGCTGAAGAATATCAAAAATCTCAAGATTACAAAAAAATAAACTATCGATTTGGCATTCTAACATCATTTTTTTCTATTCTATTGACAGTAAGTTTTTTCTTTTTAGATGGATTTGCTTTAGTTGACCATTTTGCGAGGAGTTATTCAAATAATAATGTCATAATAGCTCTTGTTTTCTTTGGAATTATTATGATTGGAGGTGATATTATTACCTTTCCATTTTCATTTTATAAAACATTTGTTATTGAAGAAAAATTTGGATTTAACAAAACCACTAAAAAAACTTTTTTTATTGATAAATTTAAAGGATTGTTAATGACGATCATTTTAGGTGGATTAATTTTGAGTATTATTTGTTTGTTTTATGAATTTACAAAAACATATTTTTGGCTCTATTCTTGGGGATTGATTTCTGTTTTTTCATTTTTTATGAATATGTTTTATTCCAAAATTATAGTACCATTATTTAATAAACAATCACCTCTAGAGGACGGTGAACTCAAAGATGCAATTATAACATATATAAGTTCTGTGGGCTTCAAACTGAATAATGTTTTTGTTATTAATGGTTCTAAACGATCAACCAAAGCTAATGCCTATTTTTCTGGCTTTGGAAATCAAAAAAGAATTACCCTGTATGATACATTAATTAACGACTTAACTACTGACGAAATTATTGCTGTTTTAGCTCATGAGATCGGTCATTATAAGAGAAAACATATCCTTTTTAATTTAATACTATCGGTTATACTTACTGGTGTTACTTTATTTATGTTGTCATTATTCATCCATGCGCCTATATTTTCTATGGCTCTAGGGGTCTCAATACCAAGCTTCCATATTGGTCTCATTGCATTTGGAATTTTATATTCCCCTATTTCAGATATTACAGGAATGTTAATGAACTATATATCTAGAAAATTTGAATATCAGGCAGATAATTATGCAAGTGAAACATTTGCTAGCGAGCCGTTAATTTCTTCATTAAAAAAATTATCTAAAAATAGTTTAAGTAATTTAACACCACATTTTCTTTTTGTATTTGTTCATTACTCCCACCCTACATTATTTGACCGAATTAAAAACTTAAAGCAATAAACTCGACTTAAAAAATTTGCCCAAACACATTTTTTATGCTACATTCATTGACTATTGAATTCATTTCAGTATGTTAGAATCATTAATATATTTTTTTATTAAAATTTAATAGCATATAACTAATAATTGGAATATAAAGCGACCATAGAACAAGAAAATAAAGAGATTACAAAACGCTATAAAAATCTCTTAAAAGAAACGTATCAAACTTTATCAAGAGCAGATAAATTAATGATACGTAAAGCTTTCAATTTATCTGTTGAAGCGCATTCTAAACAAAGAAGAAAAACAGGTGAACCCTATATTTTTCATCCAATTTCAGTTGCAAAAATAGTTGCAAATGAAATAGGGTTAGGCGCTACATCTATAGCTGCTGCGTTATTGCATGATGTGGTTGAAGATACTATATACACTGTTGATGATATAGAGCGTTTGTTTGGTGAGAATGTTGCTAGAATAGTTAGTGGTTTGACTAAAATTTCTAGTTTAAAAAAAGACAAAGATCATTCTATACAAGCTGAAAATTTCAGAAAAATGTTACTCACCTTACATGATGATGTTCGTGTTATTCTAATTAAGGTAGCTGACCGTTTACACAATATGCAAACTATGGATGCTATGCCGGCAGACAAACAGGTCAAAATTGCTTCAGAAACTTTATATATTTATGCACCTCTTGCTCATCGTTTAGGTTTATATAATATTAAAACGGAATTAGAAGATTTAGGGTTGAAATATACAGAACCTGAGGTTTATAACGATATTGTTAGTAAGATCAGCGATAGTAAAGAAGATCAAGAAAACTATATTAAATCATTTGAAGACACTTTAAATATTGGTTTAAAAAAAGAAAAATTTAAGTATGAAATTAGAGGACGTTTTAAATCAATCTTTTCTATTCGTAGAAAGATGCGTAGACAAAATGTTTCTTTTGATGAAGTGTATGATAAATTTGCCATTAGAATTATCTATGAACCGACATCAGAAGATGAAAAATTTGATGCTTGGAAAATTTATTCAATAGTTACTGACTATTTCAAACCAAACCCGTCTCGATTGCGTGATTGGATATCTCAACCAAAATCTACAGGTTATGAAGCATTACATATTACGGTAGTTGGACCAGAAGCAAAATGGGTTGAAGTTCAAATTCGTTCTAATAGAATGGATGAAATTGCAGAGAAAGGATATGCAGCCCATTTTAAATATAAACAAGGAGAAGAAAATGAAAATGGTCTGGATGGTTGGTTAAACCGTTTAAAAGAAACTCTAGAAAATCAAAGTATCAATGCTGTTGATTTTGTTGAAGATTTTAAATTAAACCTATACGCTAAAGAAATTTACGTGTTTACTCCTAAAGGTGATTTAAAATCACTCCCAAAAGGTGCTTCAGCATTAGATTTTGCTTTTTCAATACATACAGATGTTGGTTTAAAATGTAGAGGTGTAAAAGTAAATGGTAAATTAGTTCCATTAAGCTACATCCTTGCTAGTGGAGATCAAATTGAAGTATATACTACATCTAATAACAAACCAAATGCACGTTGGTTAGACTTTGTTATTACTGCTAGGGCTAGAACTAAAATTAAAACAGCTCTAAAAGATCAAGAAAAGAAAATAGCTGAAGAAGGAAAAGCTATTCTAGCAAGAAAATTACGTCATCTAAAAATTAATTTTAATGAAAAGTCTTTAAATGAATTAGTTGTTTTTTTTAAACTAAAAACTAGTTTTGATTTATTCTTCAGAATAGGTAACGGAGCAATTGATAATACTCAACTAAAAAACTTTGTAGGTCAAAGAAATAATATGATCATGAACTTCTTTAAGAAGCGATTAATCAGAGCACCTTCTAAAGAGTTAATTAACAAAGAAGAAGTTTCCGCAAAATATGATGATCTCGTTTTTGGACTGGAAGAAGAAAAATTAGATTATACATCTTCTAAATGTTGTAAGCCAATTCCTGGAGATAAAGTTTTTGGATTTATAACTATTAATGAAGGTATTAAAATTCATAAAAAAGATTGTCCTAATGCAATTTCACTTCAATCTAACTATGCTTATCGAGTAATTAAAGCAAAATGGATAGATTCTTCTAATCAAGAGTTTAAAGCCATCTTAAAGCTAAGTGGAGAAGATAACAGAGGTATTGTAAATAATTTAACAAAAATTATTTCTAGTAATATGGATATATTTATCCATAGTATAAATATTGCCGGAAATGAAGGTATATTTGATGGAAAATTATCTATCAGCGTTAAAAACAGAACTCAATTAAATAAATTAATTGAAAGTATAAAAAAGGTAGAAGGTGTTCAAAAAGTAGAACGTGTTAATACAATGTAAATAACCTTCTAAAAAAACACTTCTTTATATGAATAATAATATTAAATTTGTTTACTTATAAAGCGATTATATGGTCTCAAAAAACAACCAAGAAGTAGTAAAAAGAGTCTTTACTACCTTTTTAGAAGAGAACAAGCACAGAAAAACTCCAGAGAGGTTTGCTATTCTTCAAGAAATCTACGATGTAGATGAGCATTTTGATATAGAATCTTTATATATCAATATGAAGAATAAAAATTATCGAGTAAGCAGAGCTACTTTATATAATACAATAGATTTATTGCTAGATTGTGGACTGGTTCGAAAACATCAATTTGATGGTCAATCAATGGCTCGCTATGAGAAGAGTTATTTTGATAAGCAACATGATCATGTTATTCTTACCGATACTGGAGAGGTAAAAGAGTTTTGTGATCCAAGAATTCAAGTAATAAAAAAAACTATTGAAGAAGTTTTTGATATAGATATTCAAAATCATTCACTTTACTTTTACGGAACAAAAAAACAATCAAAGAACAAATAAAATAGAATTATATCACATGGGGGTAGATTTATTACTAGGACTACAATGGGGAGATGAAGGGAAAGGAAAAATTGTTGATGTTCTCACTAAGAATTATGATATTATAGCTAGATTTCAGGGAGGCCCAAATGCAGGTCACACATTAATTTTTGATGGACATAAACATGTTTTACACACAATACCCTCTGGAATTTTTCATAAAACAGCTTTAAACGTAGTCGGAAATGGTGTTGTCATAGATCCAGTTATTTTCAAGAAGGAGTTAGAAAACCTTGATAAGCATGGAATTGATTACGAATCTAAATTATTAATTTCTAGAAAAGCACACTTAATTCTGCCTACACATAGGTTGTTAGATGCAGCATCAGAGACCTCCAAAGGTAAAGCCAAAATTGGTTCTACTCTTAAAGGAATTGGCCCCACTTACATGGATAAGACAGGAAGAAATGGAATGCGAATTGGAGATTTAGAATTAGAAAACTGGAAAGATAAATACCAAGCATTGACTAATAAGCATATTAAAATGCTAGATTTCTTTAAAGTTGACATTCAGTATGATTTAAAAGAATTAGAGGAAGAATTTTCAGAAGGAGTTGATAAATTAAGAAGATTACAGTTCATCGATAGTGAAGAGTTTTTAAACAACGCTGTTAAAGAAAAAAAAACTATCCTAGCAGAAGGAGCACAAGGCTCTTTGTTAGATATAGACTTTGGCACCTATCCGTACGTAACTTCTTCAAATACAACTGCAGCTGGTGCTTGCACTGGCTTAGGAGTTGCGCCAAATAGAATTGGTGAAGTATTTGGGATTTTCAAGGCCTACACTACTCGTGTTGGTTCTGGACCATTCCCTACAGAATTATTCGATCAAGACGGAGCTACAATGGCTAAAATAGGTCATGAATTTGGAGCAACAACTGGAAGACCAAGACGTTGTGGTTGGTTAGATTTAGTTGCTTTAAAGTATGCAGTAGATATTAATGGTGTTACCCAATTAATGATGATGAAAGGGGATGTGCTTTCTGGATTTAAAACATTAAAAATCTGTACTTCATATAATTACAAAGGAAAGGAAATTACACATTTACCTTACAACATAGAACCAAAAAATGTTTCTGTGAATTATTCTGAATTTAAAGGGTGGAATGAAGACTTAACTAAAATGACTTCGGCTAATCAGTTACCACAAAATTTATTAGATTATGTTGCTTTTGTTGAAAAAGAAACTGGAGTTCCTGTAAAAATTGTGTCGGTTGGTCCAGATAGAAAACAAACCATTCTTCGATAGTTTTATCATAATATTAAGAAAATTAACATTTTCATTTTAGTATTTTAACTAAAAGAAATAATAAGTTTGAAAAAATTACTGATTATATTATTAGTTTTACTGACCACTATTGGAGTATCTCAGCAAAAGAAAATTAGATTCGATGCTGAACTGCAATTTGTAGATGAAGAAAAGTATCCTGGAGCCACAGTTCTTATTGGTAATGTAAAAATGTTTCATGCTGGTGCCGTATTAACTTCAATGAAAGCTTTTTACTATAAAAAAAATAATTTTTTTAAAGCTATTGGTAACGTAATCATTAACCAAGGAGACACTGTTAAACAGTACAGTGATTATGTGGATTATGATGCAAACTTAAAAAAAACTGTCTCTTGGGGTAATGTTGTTTTGAAAGACCCAACAATGACATTAACTACAGATACATTATACTTTAATAGAGCTAGTCAATTATTATATTATATTGACCATGCTGTTATTAAAGACGAAACTAATGTTCTGGAAAGCAAAAATGGTAATTACTATCTAGAAAAAAAGAAATTTACTGCTACCACAAGAGTTACCATCACCAATCCTGATAATTTAATAGAATCTAATCATTTAGATTATTATACGGATACTGGACATGCTTTCTTATACGGGTCATCTACCATTACTAATAGAAAGGATAATAATAAAATATATTCGGAAAGGGGTTTTTACAATACCAAAACTGATATTTCATATTTTATAAAAAATGCCAAACTATTTCTAGATGGACGAACTATAGAAGGTGATAGCTTATACTACGACAAAATACAAGGATTTGCCTCTGCTACTAATAATATTAGAGTAATTGATACTGCTGAAAATTTTATGGCAAGAGGAAATTATGCGGAATATTTTCAGAAAAAAGACTCTATTTTTATGATTAAAAGAGCTGTGGCAATTTCTGTTGTAGAAAATGATTCTACTTTTATTCATGGAGATACTTTATTAGTTACTGGTAAAAAAGATCATAGAATTATACGTTCCTACAATAATGTTAAAATTTTTAAATTAGATCTTCAAGGAAAATGTGATTCATTGTTCTCAGATCAATCAAATGGTATCACAAAAATGTATGTAAAACCAATATTATGGTCAGATAATAGTCAAATTACAGGAGATAGTATAAAGCTTTTAAGCAATAAAGAGACAGAAAAACTAGATTCTTTAAAAATATTAGGCAATTCATTTATTATTCAAAAAGATTCTATAGATCCAGAAAATTTCAATCAAATTAAAGGTAGAAATATGTTCGGTAAATTTATTGAAAATAAACTTAGAACGTTATTGGTAAAAGGGAATGGAGAAGCTGTTAACTTTAATAGAAATGAAGAAGGAGTTCTTGAAACTATCACCAAGCAATATTGCAGTAACATTGAATTTGATTTGATGTATGGTGAAATTAATCAAATAAAATGCCTGAATATGTCAGATGGAAAAACTTATCCTCCATCTATGTATCCAGAAGATGATAAACGATTAAAAGGATTTATTTGGCGAGAAACTGAACAACCAAAAAAGAAAGAAGATATTTTTAGAATAATGGTAAAAAATGTTAAAAAAATTAAAGAAAACACCTCTGATCAGAAAAAAATTGAATTGAAATCTTAAATTTAATTTGTGAAAGATGATTTTTTAAAATATCAAGCTCAAACAAGCCCATTCCCTTTATCAATTGAGATAAAAGAAGCTAAAGGGAGTTATATCTATGATATAAATGATAAAAAATACTTAGATTTTGTAGCTGGAGTATCTGCCAATAGCCTAGGACATCAGCACCCAGTTGTCACAAAAGCGATTAAGAATCAATTAGATCGTTATACACATGTAATGGTTTATGGGGAGTTTATACAACAACAACCGTTACTATTATGCAAACTTTTATCTGCTACATTACCAGATACCTATAGTATTTATCTTACCAACTCCGGAACAGAAGCTTGTGAGGGTGCTTTAAAACTGTCAAAACGATTTACTAAAAGATCTGAAATAGTAGCTACATACCACTCATATCATGGAAGTACTCAAGGATCTATGAGTGTTTCAGGATCAGAAATACAAAATAGAGCTTTTAGACCCTTGGTGCCAGGAACTAAATTTATTCATTACAACTTGGTCTCAGATTTAATAAAAATCACTAAAAACACTGCCGCAGTGATTCTAGAAACTATTCAAGGTGGTGCTGGTTTTATTGTTCCTAAAGATAATTATCTAAAAAAAGTAAAACAACGTTGTGAAGAAGTAGGTGCTTTATTGATTGTAGACGAAATTCAGACCGGAATTGGGCGAACAGGGAAATTTTGGGGTTTTGAAAACTACGGAATTATACCAGATATCATTATAACTGGAAAAGGCTTAGGTGGGGGAATGCCTATAGGTGCTTTTATAGCTCAAAAACATCTAATGGATTTATTAAAGGAACATCCCACTTTAGGACATATTACTACTTTTGGTGGTCATCCTGTAATTGCTTCAGCCGCAGTAGCTACAGTAAATACTATTCAGAATTCAACATTAATTAAAGATACACTAGATAAAGAGCAATTAATTCGTACACTTTTAAAACATCCTATGATTAAGGAAATAAGAGGAAAAGGATTGATGTTAGCTGCAATAGTTGAAGCTCCAGAAATAGCTGCAAAAATTATTCACCGATGTTTAGAAAAAGGATTGATTTTATTTTTCTTACTTTTTGAAGGGAAAGCAATTAGAATTACACCTCCACTTACTATTTCAAAAAAAGAGATTATAGAAGGCTGTAAAATTTTAAATGATGTTCTCGAAGAGCTTTCATAAATTAACAAGATTAAATTGTCTAGACACATACCTTATTTATAGATAGAAGCCAAGTTTAAAAAAACCTGGGTTTTCAATTGAATAAAA
>CEST01087293.1_pt1 | contig 27247 bp, 26 predicted proteins | sample 326921 | NCBI WGS metagenome assembly CEST01 (sample SAMEA2621509, study PRJEB7988) | marine metagenome | biome: marine biome (ENVO:00000447); feature: surface water layer (ENVO:00002042); material: "saline water (ENVO:00002010), including plankton (ENVO:xxxxxxxx)" | depth 5 m
AAAAGAAATAATTAAAAGATGTTAGATTTTTCTCAGTTTTCAGGATTCGTTTTATTCATGTTTATTTTTACAACCGGTTTTTGGTTGTTAATATTCCTATTAACGTTTGTGGTTCCTTACTGGATTGGTGGAACTATCTGGGAAAATATTAAATTAAAAAGAGAAGCAAAAAAAGCTGCAGAAGGAAAGTAGTTTTTTCAATTATAATATATTAAGAAGGCTCACAATTTAGTGAGCCTTCTTTTATTTTAAAACAATTAGGGATTACCAAAGTCATTATCACCACCAAAATCATCACCATTTCTTCTTTCGCGTTGTTGCTTCTTTTTTTGATTAAATCGATAAGTGAAGTTTAGTGATATTTGACGAACTCTCCATTGTGATTCTTGGTAACTAATACTGGTAGGGTATTCTATGCTAGGATTATAATTTGTTGATTTTCTTTTTCTTGAATTAAAAACGTCACTTACATTTAAGACCAATGTGCCTTTTTCTTTAAAGACATCCTTACTTAAAGCTATATTTGCAGAGAAAACTCCTGTCGATTCACTTTGAGCTGTAGCTCTAGGGCCGCTGTAAGATAGTCTGTTTTGCATCTGTATCTTCCAGGGTAATGTAAAAGAGGCATTAAATCTGGTAAACCAACTATTATTTGTATTTCCTAAATCTTGAGTTTTGGGAGTGGTTGTGATAGTTCCCGTGATGTTATCTATTATGAATTTATTATAGGCATAAAGCCCCTTAGATTCTTGTTGGTAAACATTAAAACTTCCAGATAATCTAATTTTTCTTGATGGATTATAATTGGCAGTTAGCTCAAAACCATATCTATCTTCTGAAGCTAGATTGATGGGTTCTCTAATTGTTATGATCTGGTTTTCTCCATCTAGAAATCTAATTTCTTCTCGACTAACTCTTTGGATAGAATTTATTGAATGTTGGAAATAAATGGATGAATTTAGGGTGAATTTACCTATTTTTTGTAGAAATCCTATATCAAAAGAGTTGGTAAATGTGGGAATTAACCCCGGATTCCCCTTATAAATAACATTCTGACTACTTCTTGATTCAAAAGGATTTAAGTACCAAAACCTTGGTCTTCTTAATCTTTTACTGTAGCCAAGTGTAAAGCTTTGGTCTTCTGTTTTTTCATATCCAATATTTATTGTAGGAAATAATTCTGTATACTTATAATCAAAATTTTCATTGGTATTAATAAGTCTAACTTTTACATCGGTAATTTCTGTTCTTAAGCCTAGTAAATAAGAAAACTTATTTATTTTTTTCCCAAATTGTGTGTAAATAGCATTTACATTTTGTTTGAATAAAAGATTATTTGATGGGTTAAAATCAAGTAAAGGTATTCTAGTAACTAAAAAATTAGATGTTAAGTCCTGGAATTCACCACGATACCCTATTTCAAATTGTGTGTTTTCATCTATTGGAAATGTGTAATCTGTTTGTATGAGTATATTTTTGGATTCTTCAGTAGTTATATTATTTTCTAGGGCTGAAGAATCATTTATAAAAGCCGTTTCTATTTCTTCACTATCACTGTATTGAAAATCAATGGTTAATTTGTGTCCACGGCTATTAATATTATTGGTGTAATTTAAAGAAAACTGTGAGGTTGTATCTATTTCATCCTCATCTTGGATACGAATGTCAGATAAATTTAAAATACCATTTGCGTCAAATACAGTAATATTATTATTTGAAAGGTTTTTATTGTCTGAATCTCTATAAAAATATGTTCCAGTGATAGAGCTTTCATTGGTAATAAAATATTCTAATCCTAGATTTATATTGTAACCATTTCTATTTCTTTCAAACACCCTATCTTCAATTCTAAGACTCGTTAAAGATCCGTTTTCTATGCTAGAAAGATTTGTTAGAAATTTACCAGGACCCGAACTGTTCCGATATCCTAGGTTTGTAAAAAAATTAATTTTTTTTGTTCTTAGATTTATGTTTGAAGCTACCCTATATTGCTTTGGGTCTCCTATAGTAGTATTTATAGATCCGTTCAGGCCAGTGGCTATCCCTTTTCTTAAAATAATATTCAAGATTCCTGCTGTCCCTTCAGCATCATATCTAGCAGATGGTGATGTAATAACCTCAACTCTTTCTATAGCATCAGCTGGTAATTGTCGTAAAGCATCTGTACCGCTTAAACCAACCAATGCAGAGGGCTTTCCATCTATTAATATTCTAACATTTTCACTTCCTCTTAGACTTACATTTCCTTCTACATCTACATCTACGGAAGGAACATTATCTAGAACATCAGAGGCAGAACCTCCCCTTACTGTCATGTCTTTACCTACATTATAAATTCTTTTATCTAAACGAATTTCTACAGTAGATTTTTCTGCTATAATAACAACTTCATCCAATGTATTAAAATCTTCTGAGAGTTTTACTATTCCGAAATTTAATGACTTATCAATAATTTTATTTGAGATATTAACAGTTTTGAAAGAAATAAATTCAAAACTTATATCGTATGTTCCAGAGCTAGTTTTGATAGTGAAAATTCCTTTAGCATCAGTAATTCCACCACTAAGTTGATTTGTTTTAGAATCCTTTAAAACTACTGTAGCATACTCAAGAGGTTCTTTTGTGTTTGAATCAATAATTTTACCTGTAATGGTAAATTGAGAGGTTGAAGGTTTTTGTGCAAAAACTCCTAAAAAACTAACTGTAAAAATCACTAAAAACACAATAGTTTTATTCATTATAATCGATAATTTACTTCACCTGTAAATGTCTTATTAAGTTTAAAGAATGGTAGTTAATATTCTGTTAAACAAAAAGTATTAAAGTAGTTGTTTGATTTTCTCAGGAGGTCTCCCTAAAATTCCTTTTTGTTTGTTAATAACGATAGGTCTTTCAATTAGTTTTGGGTTTTCTATCATTACACTAATAATTTCATCATTATTTAAAACTTTCCCTTTGTAATTATCTTTCCAAATGGTTTCGTTTTTTCGAACCAATTCAATAGGTGTTATTGCTAATAATTTAACAATAAATTTTAGCTCCTCAAAAGTAAGAGGATCTTTGAGATACTCTATAATTTTGAATTTTTGTCCATTTTCTTGCAGAATCTGAAGACCTTCTCTAGATTTTCTACACCTAGGATTGTGGTATATTTTTAGCATTAATAAAATTCAGTTATGATTAATTTTATGATACTAATTAAGTTTTTTTCTGTCCATGAGACATTAAAAATGCTTTTAAAAATGCATTTATGTTTCCATCCATAACTGCATCTACATTACCAGTTTCATGAGCTGTTCTGACGTCTTTCACTAGCTTATAAGGATGCATTACATAGTTGCGAATTTGACTACCCCATTCATTTTTCATTTTACCAGCTTCAATATCATTTCTAGCTTCTTGTTGTTTCTGCAATTCAATTTCGTACAATTGAGACTTTAGCATCTTCATAGCAGTAGCCCTATTGTCGTGTTGCGAGCGAGAATTAGAACAAGAAATTTGAATTCCAGTTGGTTTGTGTGTTAATTGAACTTTTGTTTCAACTTTATTTACATTCTGACCACCAGCTCCACTTGATCTAGCTGTGGTAATTTCTATATCAGCAGGATTTATTTCTATTTCAATAGAATCATCAGCCACTGGGTATACATAAACTGATGCAAATGATGTATGTCTTTTGGCATTGCTATCAAATGGCGAAATTCGAACCAATCGATGCACACCATTTTCTCCTTTCAACCATCCAAAAGCATAATCTCCGTCAATTTCTACAGTAACGGTTTTTATACCAGCAGAATCTCCAGATTGATAATTGAGTGTTTTTAATGTAAATCCTTGTTTTTCTGCCCACATAGAATACATTCTAAACAACATTTCTGCCCAATCGCAACTTTCTGTACCACCTGCTCCGGCAGTTATCTGAATAACAGCACTAAAACTATCACCTTCTTCAGAAAGCATATTTTTAAATTCAATATCTTCTATAGTAGAAGCTGCTGTATGATATTGCTTTTCCATTTCATCAGCTCCAACTTCCCCTTCTTTATAAAAGTCAAATAAAACTTGAAGATCCTCATCTAAAGAAACTGATTTGTTATAATCTTCTACCCATTTTTTCTTAAAGCGAAGTGATTTCATTAAAATTTCAGCTTCTTTTGGTTTATTCCAAAAATTTGGATCTGCTGTTTTCTCTTCTTCATTTGAGATTTCAATCAGTTTTTTATCAATTTCTAAATACCCTTTTAATTTTGACACTCTATCTGAAAGATCTCTAAGTTGTTCTTGTGTTACCATAGTTTGTGACAAAAATAGTCGAAAAAAGTGAAAGCAAGCAATCACTATTCAGAAGTTAAAACTGAATTATATAATTGAACTTTATGCTACCGTTAGAAAAGGCAATTTTAACTATGACTTTTACGATTTTTCAAAGTTTAAAATATTTTCTATTGTTAGTATTATATTGTCATCTATTTAGAAAGAAGATGTTTGGTAGCTCTTTTTCAATTAAATACAACTAAAAATTAAAATTTATAGTTATTTTTATAAGCAAACACCAAATAATGAAATCAAGAAGAGACTTTGTGAAAACTTCAACATTGCTTAGTGCCGGAATAGCTTTAGCTCCCAATATAGCTTTTGAAATTTCAAATACTAGTAAAGAAAAATTAAATATAGCACTCATAGGAGTGGGGCTTCGAGGCACTAACCATCTTAGTAATCTATTACAACGTAACGATGTAAATATTGTGGCTATTTGTGATATAGATTCTAAAAGAATCGATTTATGTTTAGACCTTTTGAAAAAAGCTTCGCATTCAGTACCAAAAATTTTCGGGAAAGATACTCTAGATTATAGAAATCTCTTAGAGGATACTTCTATAGATGCAGTTATTATTTCCACTCCCTGGTTATGGCATACCCGTATGGCAAAAGACGCTATGTCTGCAGGTAAATATACAGGAGTAGAAGTTTCTGCAGCTAATACAATGGAAGAATGTTGGGATTTGGTAAATACCCACGAGCAAACAGGTTCTCATTTAATGATTCTAGAAAATGTAAACTATCGACGCGATATTATGGCAGTATTGAATATGGTTCGACAAAATGTATTTGGAGAACTGCTTCATTTCCGTTGTGGATATCAACATGATTTACGATTTGTAAAATTTAATGATGGAATTACACCTTATGGAAAAGGGGTAGAGTTTGGTGAAAAAGGAATTTCAGAATCAAAATGGAGAACACAGCACTCATTGCTCCGAAATGGAGATGTATATCCAACTCACGGTGTAGGTCCTATTGCTACGATGTGTAATGTAAATAGAGGTAATCGTTTTGTTTCTATGACATCTCACGCATCTAAAGCTGTTGGTTTAAATAAGTATATTATTGATAACGGTGGTAAAGACCATCCAAATGCTAAATTAAAATTTAAACAAGGAGATATTATCACTTCAACTATTGAGACTGCCAACGGAGAAACAATTATTGTAACTCACGATTGTAATTCTCCTCGACCATATTCATTAGGATTCCGTGTCCAAGGAAGCGAGGGTCTCTGGGAAGTTGATGGTAGTAGAATATATATTGAAGGAGTTTCAGAACCACATCGCTGGGATGAAGCAAAACCATGGTTAGAAAAATATGACCATCCATTATGGAAAAAATACGGAGAGTACGCTCAAGATTCTGGTCATGGAGGAATGGATTTCTTTGTTTTAAATGCATTTATAGAATCCGTAAAAAAAAACATAGCACCACCATTGGATGTCTATGATGCTGCAGCTTGGAGTGCTATTACACCACTCTCTGAACTCTCTATAGAAAACAATGGAGAACCTCAAAACTTTCCTGATTTTACTAGAGGTTTGTGGGTGACTCGTAAGCCGTATGATTGGATTAAAGATTCTCACTAAATATGAGTACAACTTCAGAAGTTATCTATAAAGCTCCAGGACGAATATGTCTGTTTGGAGATCACCAAGACTATCTAGGGCTTCCTATCATAGCTTGTGCAATTAATCGTTTTGTAGAACTACATGCCAAACCTAATGACACAAAAATGTTTCATTTAAATATGCCAGATATAAAAATTTCTCGAAGCTTTTCCATCTATGAGAGTTTTGATATTCTTGAGCATGCAGATCATATTGCATCAACGATTCGTGTAGTAAAAAAATATGGGTGTTTTCCTGATAGAGGTTATTCTATAATATTAACTGGTAAAATCCCTATGAATTCAGGGCTCTCAAGCTCGTCTGCAGTAGTTGTTGCTTGGGTACGATTTTTATTGAATACTTTTGGATGTTCACAAGAAATCACACATAATTTAATTGCTAAAATCGCATATGAATCAGAGGTGTTAGAGCACAACTCTCCGGGAGGAAAAATGGACCAATATACGATAGCAATTGGAGATATGATTTTTCTTCAAACAAATGAAAACACCAACTTTTCAAAACTAGAGAATATACCAGAAGGTCTCATAGTTGGAGAATCAGGAATTCCTAAAAACACTCAGGGTGTTCTTGGAGATTTAAAATCAAAAGCGCTTAGTTCCATTGAAATAGTTAAAAAGTATGATCCAACTTTTGAGTTAGCTACTGCAACTCTTTTAGATATAGAGAAATATGACGATTTACTAACCCAAGAATTAAAACCATTTTTTTATGCTTCCATAAAAAATCATCAGATTACTTTAGAGGCAGCTATTATTTTAAATGAAAAAACGTTGAACTATCAAAAAATAGGTAGACTGATTAATGAGCATCATCTTGTGCTTAAAGACGTTTTGAAGATTACGACTCCTAAAATTGATGCCATGATAAATGCAGCGATACAAGCAGGTGCTTATGGAGCCAAAATTGTTGGTTCTGGTGGAGGTGGTAGTATTTGTGTAATGGCTTCTCTAGAAAACCAACAACAAGTTATGATTGATATAATGAAGGCCGGAGCTAAAAATGTCTACCCAGTATCTATAGTATCTTCAAATAATAATTGTTTTATATGACAGAACATCTTATTATACTTGCCGGTGGAGCCTCTTCGAGGATGAAAAAATCATCCTCTACAGAACTATCAAAAGAAACTGTAAATCAAGCAAATTCAAGAAGTAAAGCTTTAATTTTATTAAATAATAGGCCTATGCTTGACTATGTTTTGTTTAATGCTAAGCAAGCAGGATTCAAACATATATATATTGTTATAGGAAAAGATGATTATCTTTTTAAGACGTATTACGGAATTCAAACGTCAGATAATTATTTCCATGAAGTAAAAATATCATACGTATACCAATATATTCCAGAAGGACGGACAAAACCTTTTGGAACCGCTGACGCTGTATTTCAGACTTTAGAACAATATTCTCATTTGCAACAGCGTCAATTTGTAGTGTGTAATTGCGATAATTTATATAGTACAAAAGCTTTTAAATTATTACGAAAAAGTACTCATAGTAATGCATTTATCAATTATGATAGAGATGCACTTCAATATCCACATGAGAGAATTGAACGTTTTGCTCTTACCAAAACGAATAATAAAAAATATCTAATAGATATCATAGAAAAACCTTCATCCAATATTTTGAATAGCTTTAAAGATAATAATGGTAAATTTCGCGTAAGCATGAATATCTTTTTATTTGATGGAATTTTATTTTATCCTTTTTTACAAGACTGTGAAATTCATCCGGATAGGAATGAAAAAGAACTACCAACAGCAATATTAAAAATGATTAAGGAACACTCTAATTCAATGAAAGGAATTTCTCTAGCTGAACATGTACCGGATTTAACAGGAAAAGCCGATATTATTATCATGAATGACTACCTTTTAAAAAATAAATACTATTTAGACTGGTAAAAAACAATAACCAGGATGTATTATCTAATTTGGATATAAGCCTTTTTTCTTCTTTTATTAATTATTGTATTTTTACAACTCTTCAAAAACGATATATATGAAAAATTTTTTTCTAGTATTTTTCCTTTTGAGTTTTTCGGCTCAAGGATTTGCTCAATTTTTTAAAGACATTAAAAGTGTTAAAAAACACCAAGGATATTTTACTTTTTATTATGACGAAAGTAATGATAAATTATTTTTGGAAATCGGGAATCTAGATCAAGAATTCTTGTATGTAAATTCGCTTTCTGAAGGTATTGGTTCCAATGATATAGGTTTAGATAGGGGACAACTGGGAAATAAGCGTGTTGTGAAATTTAAAAAAGCTGGAAATAAAATATTATTAATTCAGTCCAATCTAGATTACCGGGCCATAACTGATAATCTTGAAGAAAAAAAATCTGTTAATCAAGCTTTTGCAAAGTCAGTGCTTCACGGTTTTATTATCAAAGAAACTAAAGAAGGAAAACACCTTGTAGACGCTACTTCATTTTTTATAAGAGATGCTCATGGAGTAAAAGCTCGTTTGTCAGCAAAAAAACAAGGTAATTACACTTTAGATAAAAGTAAAAGTGCAGTAAACTTAGAAAGAACAAAAGCTTTTCCAAAAAATGTAGAATTTGACCTAATACTTACTTTTGAAGGAGTTCCTAAAGGTTCCAATATCAGAAGTGTAACTCCAACCCCTTCTTTAATTACTGTCAATCAACATCATTCTTTTATTGAGTTACCAGATAATAACTATAATCCAAGAAAATTTGATCCTAGATCAGGATCTAATTCAATGTCATATTTAGATTATGCTTCGCCAGTGAATGAATCTATTACAAAACGATTTATTTATCGCCACAGATTAGAAAAGAAAAATCCAAATGCCAAGCAAAGTGAAGCAGTAGAACCAATTATTTATTATTTAGATAGAGGTACACCAGAACCTGTTAGATCTGCTCTCTTAGATGGAGCTAGATGGTGGAATCAAGCGTTTGAATCTATTGGATATACAAATGCTTTTCAAGTGAAAATGTTACCCGAAGGAGCTGATCTCTTAGATGTTAGATATAATGTAATACAATGGGTACACAGATCTACAAGAGGTTGGAGTTATGGAAGTTCTGTTTCTGATCCAAGAACGGGTGAAATTATCAAAGGCCATGTTAGTTTAGGTTCGTTAAGAATTCGTCAAGATTTTTTAATAGCTCAAGCTTTACAAGCTCCCTATGCTAATAACGATATAGAAGACCTATTTGCTTTAGAGATGGCTTTGGCAAGAATCAGACAATTATCAGCTCATGAAGTAGGGCATACTATTGGCTTAGCTCATAATTTTGCTGCTAGTACTAAAGGTAGATCATCAGTAATGGATTATCCACATCCAACACTCTCTTTAAAAGATGGAAAAATAGATTTTACAAAAGCATATGACACTAAGATTGGAGATTGGGATAAAGTAGCTATTGCATATTCTTATTCAGGATTTTCAGGAAATGAAGATGTAAGTTTAAACAACCTATTAAATGATGCTTTTAAAAAAGGAGCTCGTTTTATCACTGATCAAGACGCTAGACCGCAAGGAAGTGCACATGCATATGCTCATTTATGGGATAATGGTGCAAATGTTTCTACCGAGTTAGAAAACGTATTAGCGATAAGGAAACATGCTATTGCGAATTTCTCAAAAGATAATATTAAAACAAATCAACCTTATTCTATCTTAGAAGATGTTTTTGTTCCATTATACTTCTTTCATAGATATCAAACTGAAGGAGTAACAAAAGTAATAGGAGGATTGGATTACACCTATGCTCTTAAAGGTGACGGAAATACAATAGTGAAGAGAATAGATGGTAGAACAGAAAAAAAAGCATTATTGTCTGTTTTAAAAACACTGAATGTTGAGGAAATTGCTATTCCTAAAAATTTATTAAAATTATTTCCTCCAAGAGCATTCAGTTATGGAAGAACTAGAGAATCTTTTAGAAGTAAAACAGGTGTTGCTTTTGATCCATTTGGAGCTGTAGAAACAGCATCTGCAATGACTTTAGGATTGTTGTTACACCCAGAGAGAGTATCAAGATTGGTTCAGCATAAAAGCTTAGATAAAAATCAATTAGGTTTGGTAGAGGTTTTAGATCAATTGATTTTTGGCTCAATCCAAAAATCATATAAAGATTCTTATTATCAAGAATTACAGAACATAGTAAATTATCAAATATTAATTCAATTATTTTATTTGTCATCAAATCAAGATATGTACTGGCAAGTAAATGCAATAGTAAATAATAAAATTGATGAAATTAAATTGATTTTAAAAAATTCTAAGGAAATAGGAATTCAAAAAATATATCACCAGGAAATGATACAGATGATTACTAACTTTAAAAAGAATCCAAGCAAATTTAAAAAACCAATAACTCCTAAAATTCCAGATGGTTCTCCTATTGGAAATGATTAAAATATGAAGATAGATTTAATAAGTGATACAGTTACAAGGCCAACAAAGGAAATGTTGGATGCCATGATGAATGCCGAAGTTGGAGACGATGTTTTTAAAAGTGATCCTACGGTTAATATATTGCAAGAAAAAGCAGCTACATTATTTGGAATGGAGGATGCCTTATTTTTTCCTTCTGGAACGATGGCAAATCAAACAGCAATAAAACTACATACGCAACCAGGAGATAAGTTATACTGTGATAAATGGGCTCATGTTTATAATTATGAAGGAGGAGGTGCTGCATTTAATTCTGGAGTTTCTTGTAAGTTGATTGATGGAGATAGAGGGATGTTTACAGCTGAGCAACTAAAAGATGCATCAGCAGGAAGATCAGATATTCACGTTCCATATTCGAGATTAGTTTGTGTAGAAAACACCACAAACAAAGGTGGGGGTGCTTGTTGGGATTTTGAAGAGTTGAGAAAAATTAAACAAGTTTGTATAGATAATAATTTAGACTATCATCTGGATGGAGCTAGATTGTTTAACGCATTAGTGGCAAAGGATGAAACTCCAAAACAATATGGTGAGTTATTTGATACCATTTCAATTTGTTTATCAAAAGGCTTAGGTGCTCCAGTTGGCTCTATATTACTAGGAAAAAAAGAACACATAGCTAAGGCATTGAGAATTAGGAAATTATTTGGTGGAGCGATGCGTCAGGTAGGATTCTTAGCAGCAGCAGGAATATATGCTCTAGAGAATAATATAGAGCGTTTAGCAGATGATCATAAAAAAGCAAAAGATATTGAACAGGTATTAAATACCTTATCTTATATAAAAAAGGTAGAACCTGTTGAAACAAATATTATTATTTTTTATGTAAAAGATCATTTAAATGCAGACGATTTTATTTCCGTAATGGAAGAAAAAAATATTTTATTAACCCCTATGGGTGATGGTAAAATTAGAATAGTCACACATTTAGATTTCTCAGATCAAATGTTAGAAAAATTACTCTATGAATTAAAAGAATTCAAAGAATAAAAAAAAGCCTCTGAGATATCAGAGGCTTTTTTTTATTCTACTTTTTCAACAATTTTTATAAGTTCCTTGTAGTTTTTATTTAATTTTTTTAAGAGTATACCATAAAGTAGATAGTAGAATAGCCATAATATCAGTAACATAACGATTATCATCACTATCTGTGCAATTATAAAAATTATAATAATATGTCCTTCGTCTAGGTTTTCATTATTTTCACCTATGAAGATGTTGATACCATTAGGGATGTTAAAAATTAAAATATTTAGTATGATAGAAAAAACAATAACATTTATTAAATTGTAGTATACATACCATTTTACTGTTTTTCGAACCAATAAAATATTTTTCATTAATGTTTTGGTATCATCAATAGAAGATATCAAAGAAAAATTTCTATAAAAAAGAACTAAAAATAATAGAACAATTATGTAGTGAAAATAGCTCAAACCTTCTATAAAATCAATTATATTTAGTTTTTCATAAGGATCAAGAGCTCCGTTTTTTGTTCCTAAGTAATTAATAATAAACCAAAAAATAAACTCGACCAATCCTATTATAAAAATCCATTTTACAATAGAAGAAGACTTAGATTGAGTCATTTTATATATTTCTAAAGCGGAAATTTTATTTATTTCCTCAGGCTGGTTTTTCCAGATTTCTTTATAGTTTCCTAAATCCATTTCTTTATGGGTTTAATATTTTTCTTAATTTATCCTTAGCTCTACTCATTTTCACTCTAGCATTTATTTCATTGATACCTAATGTTGTAGAAATTTCTTTGTATGATTTATCTTCTAAATATAAAAATATTAGGGCTTTTTCAATATCATTTAAGCTTCTAATTCCATTATATAAAGCTTCTAATTGTAAATCTTGTGTCTGATCATAATCAACAGATTCTATCTTAAAACTTACATCACTAAAGTCTTGAGTCTTTATACTTCTAGTTGATTTTCTATACAATGAAATGGCTGTATTTATTGCAACTCTATACATCCAGGTACTAAATTTTGAATCACCTCTAAATTTTGAATAATTTTTCCAAATTTGGATTGTAATTTCTTGAAACAAATCATTGTGTTGATCTTGATTTGAAGTATATATTCTACAAACCTTGTGAACAATGTTTTGATTTTTTTCAAAATCATTTAAAAATTTTTTTTCTAATTCCTTCTTCACTATTTGATTAGTTTCTATCGTATAAGTCAATAATTATTGTAAAAAGTTACAACCTTTTAATATATTTTTCAATAAATAATTATATTTGATGTAAAAAAAAAGAATATGAATGATTTTAAAAAAGATTTCAGCATAAACGATCTTGAAAATATTTCAGGAATTAAGGCTCACACAATTCGTATTTGGGAAAAACGTTATAATTTGTTATCTCCGGAAAGAACTAAAACTAATATTAGGTATTACTCTCAAAAAAATTTACAGAAACTTTTAAATATTGTTTTACTAAACAATAATGATTATAAGATTTCTAAAATTGCAGAAATGAATGAAAATACTATAATACTTAGAGCTAGAGAGTTGGTTTTTGTGAATGCAGTTAATGATAAGGCAATTAATTCTTTTAAATTATCAATGTTTCAGTTTGACGAAATATTATTTAACAATACATATAATACATTACTTCAAAAAAAAATATTTAGAGAAATATTCAAAGAAATATTTATTCCTTTTTTAGAGCACATTGGGATGTTATGGCAAACAGATACTATATCGCCAGCTCACGAACATTTTATATCTAATTTAATCATTCAAAAAATTCAAATTAATACGGGTGAATTAGAATACACAGAAAACAATAATGATAAAATATATGTTTTGTTTTTACCAGAAAATGAGATACACAACATAGGACTTTTATATTTAAACTATGAATTGATTTTGAGAGGCTATAAAACTATTTATCTCGGTCAAAGTTTACCGTTAGATAACCTAAACCATTTCTTTGATAAAAGTAAAGAAATTTATTTTGTGACATTGATGACAATAAAACCATACGATGATAAAATAGCTGATTATTTTAATGATTTAGATACTATTTTAAATAAATCTAATCACTCATTAATTGCAATTGGTAAAAAAGCAATGCACTTCAATACTTTTGACTTTAAATCTCAGGTTTTACTATATCCAACAGTCTCTGAATTGTTAAAAGAATTATAATTTAAACTAATCATACAAATCTTGTTCAACTTATAATTATATTTGCTCAACAAATAAATAAATTAAAAGAATATAAATACAGCAGAATCTGTTTTTTCTTCCACTTCAGCCTTTTGTTATTTGGCTAAAATGAGTTTTTTTTGATATCTTTAGCAATAGATTTAGGAGATACAGAAGAATTAAGAACTAAATATTTTTATTTGATGTCTAGATCGATTTAAAAAATCACCAATCAAGAAGTTGAAAATAGTATTATATTTAAAGAATCATTTTGTGTAAACGGTATTAAAAAAGACCATAATTCCTATAAAGAGAATATATACGGAGTGTTTATTAGATTATTTAAAACGGCTTTTTTAAGACCAAAACTAAAGAGTAATAAAGTGAAAAATTTATATTTTACAGCCCAATTTACTGTTCCTAGACCGGGTGTTACCCCTGCATTAATATCTAGAAAAATTACAACTGAATTAATACAAAAATCTAGACTATAATATGAAGGAATTATTTGACCAAGTTAGTTTTGATACTAGTAAGCTAGTGACAAAAAAATACAGCACTTCATTTTCAATGGCAGTAAAAATGTTGTCACCTACAATTAGGTCTGCTATTTATAATATTTATGGTTTTGTTCGTTTTGCAGATGAAATTGTAGACACATTTCATGATTATAAAAAAGAAGAACTATTAGATGATTTTGAAAAAGAATATTATAAGGCACTTGAGAATGGCATTAGTCTAAATCCTATCTTAAATTCTTTTCAAGCTACAGTAAAAAGATATAACATAACTGATAATCTGGTAAAGTCTTTTCTAAAAAGTATGAGAGCAGATTTATCAAAAACAGTGTATTCTACCAAGGAAGAATTTAATGAATATATTTATGGATCAGCAGATGTTGTAGGTTTAATGTGTTTAAAAGTATTTGTTGATGGTGATGATGAAAAATATAATGAATTAAAAAATGCTGCAATGAGATTGGGATCTGCATTCCAGAAAGTGAATTTTTTAAGAGATTTAAAAGATGATTTTGAGTTATTAAATCGTTCTTATTTTCCTAATATAGATTTAACATCATTAGATACTGAGTCAAAAGAACTAATTATTAAAGAAATAGAGGATGATTTTGACTACGCTTTTAATCATGGTATTCTCAAATTACCAGTAGAAGCAAAGTTTGGTGTTTATATGGCATACAGATATTATAGAAGGCTATTAAAAAAATTAAATAATGTACCCTCTTCAGAAATTATTGAAACGAGAGTTCGAATATCTGATCCAATGAAAATAAACCTACTGGCAAGAAGTTATGTCAAGTACAAATTAAATATGATTTAATGGTATTATTAATTTTAATAGTATTGGTTACTTTTATAATGATGGAAGGAGTCACGTGGTGTACTCACAAATTTGTTATGCATGGTTTTTTATGGTATTTACATGAAGACCACCATCAGCCTAAGTATAAAAATGTATTTGAGAAAAATGATCTTTTTTTTATCATTTTTGCTTTACCAAGTTCATCCTCAATTTATTTTGGTTTAGAATTGAAAATGTATTTTCTTTCAGCTATAGGATTTGGTGTCATGCTTTATGGCTTAGCCTACTTCTTAGTGCATGATGTTTTAATTCATCAAAGATTTAAATGGTTTAAAAAAACTAAAAACAGATATTTATTAGGCTTAAGAAAAGCACATAAAATACATCATAAAAAATTAATGAAACATGATAGCGAATGTTTTGGTATGTTATTTGTACCTTTTAAATATTTCAAAAAACCAAAAAGATTCTAGGATTTGAAAGGGAAAATCCAAAAGGAAGCAATTATTATTGGTGCTGGAATTGCTGGATTATCTTTAGCAGTTAGACTTCAGAATGAAGGTTTTCAAGTCTCTATATTTGAGACCAACAAATATCCCGGTGGTAAATTAACAGAATTTTCAAAAGGTGGATATCGTTTTGACATGGGTCCTTCTTTATTTACGATGCCTCAATTTGTAGAGGAATTATTTTCTATTTCAAAAAAAAATATTTCAGATTATTTCTCTTATAGTAAAAAAGAAACCGTTTGCCATTATTTTTATAAAGACGGAACTACTTTTCAAGCTGTATCAAATAAGGATAAATTTGCATCAAACGCAGCAGAAACTTTTGATGTTGATGAACAACAGATAGTTAATTATTTCCAAAAAAGTAAAAAAAAATATGAACTAACTTCATCATTGTTTTTAGAAAAATCTTTACATAAATTATCTACCTATCTTTCAAAAAATACTGTAAAAGCTTTATACAATGTTAGAAGCTTAGACATCAATACTAGTTTACACGATTATAATAGTAGTAGTTTCAAAGATCCAAAACTAGTTCAGTTATTTGATCGTTTTGCTACATATAATGGTTCTTCACCTTATCAAACTCCAGGAATTATGTCTATGATTCCTCATTTAGAACAGTATTATGGAACTTTTTTTCCAACCGGAGGAATGCATTCTATCACAAAGAGTATATATCATTTAGCATTAGATTTAGGAGTTAAATTCTATTTTAATTCTAATGTTGATAAGATACATGTTGAAAATCAAAAGGCTATTGGGATCTCTTCTAATAATAAAGACTATTTTGCTGAGTATGTTATTTCTAATAGTGATATAGTTCCTACTTATAGAACTTTGTTAAAAGATCAAAAAGCACCAGAAAAAATTTTAAAACAATCAAGATCAAGCTCTGCTTTAATATTCTATTGGGGCATCAGAAAGAAATTTCCAACATTAGATTTACATAATATTTTTTTCTCTGATGATTATAAACAAGAATTTGAGTTTATTTTTGATAAACAAGAGGTTTACAATGATCCTACTGTTTATATTAATATTACATCTAAAGAAAACGATTCTGATGCACCTAAAGGTTGCGAAAATTGGTTTGTTATGGTAAATGTACCCAGTAATACTGGCCAGGATTGGGAGCGTATTACAAAAAATATTAGAGCAGATGTTATTAAAAAATTATCTATTTCTCTTTCTGTTGACTTAGAGGATTTAATTGAAGTTGAATCTGTTCTAGATCCAAGATTAATCGAATCTAAAACAAATTCATATCAAGGTGCGTTGTACGGTGCTTCTAGTAATAATAAATTTGCTGCTTTTTTAAGACATCCAAATTTTAGTCAGCAAATTTCAAATCTATATTTCTGTGGAGGAAGCGTTCATCCGGGAGGTGGTATTCCTCTTTGTTTGCTATCAAGTAAAATCGTCTCTGAATTAATTTTAAATAACAAATGATTGCAAAAAATAAAATAGTCATTTCAGTTTTTATTATTTGGATTTTTAATATTTCTGGAATACTAGGGATTTTGTCTTTATATTCTGACTGGTTTTTAAGATTAACACCAATCAATTTGTTAATGTATGTAATCTTAATCATTTGGAACATAGAGAAAATTTCTAATAAATTTTTAATAGCTTTTTCTATTCCATTTTTCATAGGTTTTTTAACAGAATACTTAGGTGTTAATTATGGTTTGATATTTGGCAGCTATTCTTATGGAGATAATTTAGGATTAAAAATAGGTGGAGTTCCCCTTATAATTTGTGTTAATTGGGCAGTATTAACAATAATTACAGCCGACTTGAGTAAATTTATCCATAAAAATACGGTCATTCAATCTTTATTAGGTGGTTTTATCATGATGTTACTAGATATCATGATAGAAGTATCTGCACCAAGGTTTGATTTCTGGGAATTTGAAAATAATATCATTCCTCTAAAAAATTATATCGGCTGGTTCATTATAGGAAGCATAGCCCATTATTTATATCATCAAATTAGGATAAAAACAAGTTTAAAAGTTTCAATTCATATATTTGTTGCAATAATCATTTTCTTTTTTACCTTTTTAATCTTCTAATGCAACAATACGACTACATTATCACTGGATCTGGAACATCAGGACTTATGCTTGCCTATAGAATGGCAAAAGATTCCTTTTTTGATGATGCGTCAATTTTAATTATAGATAAAGAGAAAAAAACAACCAACGATAGAACTTGGTGTTTTTGGGAAAAAAATAAAGGAGAATGGGATGATTTAGTTTATAAATCTTGGAATAAAATTCTATTTGAAAGCAATTCTTATAAGAATACAATATCACTTCAATCCTATGCTTATAAAATGATTAGAAGTGCTAAGTTCTATGAAAAATTATGGGATTTTATAGCTACTAAAAAGAATATTAGTTTTATTGAAGCTACTGTTGTAAGTATTCAACAAAAAACAGAAGGTGCTACTGTGAAGACCTTAACAGATCAACATCATGCAGTTAAGTTGATAAATAGTATTGATCTTGATCAAAAATACACACAACAAGAAGAATTTCCTGTTTTATTACAGCATTTTACAGGATGGTTTATAGAAACTAAAAAAGAGATTTTTGATGATTCTGTTGCTACCTTTATGGACTTTACTGTTGATCAGAAAGAGAATACAAGATTTATGTATGTTTTGCCGCTCTCGCCAAACAAAGCATTATTTGAATATACTTTGTTTTCTAAAGATGTTTTAAAAAAAGAAGAATATGAACGTGAGTTACAAAAATACCTTACACTAAAATCTATTATAGATTACACCATTATTGAAAAAGAAAAGGGAGTTATTCCTATGACTTCTTATAAGTTTTGGGAAAATAACTCAAAAAATATTTTACATATTGGTACCGTTGGAGGATGGACAAAAGCGAGTACTGGATATACTTTTAAGAATACTTCTAAGAAAACGAAAGAACTGATTACTTTTCTTAAAACAGATAATAATTTTAAAAATTTTAGAAATAAAACTAGGTTTTGGTGGTATGATTTACTGTTGTTAGATGTTTTGTCTACTCACAATCATCTTGGGTCTAAACTATTTTCTAAATTATTTCAAAGAAATTCACTTAAAAATGTTTTTAGATTTCTTGATGAAGAAACAAGTTTTATCGAAGATTTGAAAATCATGTTATCAATGCCGCCTTTAAGGTTTGTTTCCGCCTTATTTAAAAGAGTGTTTAATTTAAAAAATTAACACTTCTTTCAGCTCATTAGAACACTGTCAAGATCAATTAGCTTCAGAATTTTCTTTAAGTTATTAGAACATGTATAATACATGTTTACACTATCAAAGATATTATTGCCTAAACAAATAGTAGACTTAGATTGGTATATCAATCCTATACTAGGGTGGAGGTTATTGTTAATATAGAACGTATGAAAGAATTTAAAAGTTGAATAGACAGATAATAGTATTAAATATTCAATAATTTGATTTTTTTATATCTTTAGATACATATCTTAGCTATTTAAATACGATGTAACAGGTTTGATCGTTTTAATATTGATTTCTTAATAAAAAATAATGAAAAAAAACATTTATTCTTCCTTGATTTTAATATTGTTATTGTCAATTTATAGTTGCACCGATAATGAAAAATTCGTGATTGAAAAAGGAAAAGTTGGCCATCTTAATGCCAAAACCACTATTCAAGAGCTTTCTAAAATTTTTAAAAATGATTCAATTGTAACAAATTTAAGTGAAGGTGCACTTGGAGCTAATTATTTCCAAGATGATGACGAGTATTTAGTATATACTAAACTTGGAGATCATTTACTAACCATCGTTCCAAACGAGCAATTAGACACGACTTCAACTATTAAAAGTATACAGATTTTTGATGATAGGTTTAAAACAAAAACAGGTTTAAATATCAGAACAAATTTTTCAGACATAAGAGCAAGTAACAACATCAACAAAATTGAATCATCTTTTTCTTCAGCTACGTTATTTATAGATGAATTAAATGTTACTATAGCCATAGATAAACAAGAATTAGGTTTGAAAGCTTTTAGCAATCAAAAAGTAACATTAGAGCAAATTCCTGATTTAGCTAAAACAAAATCGTTCATAGTTTGGTTTAATTAGCATGTCTAAAAAATTCACGATACAAAATTCTCCTTTCATAGTTCCAACAACAGATGGTAAACTTATAGAAGAGCATTTTGGAAAGTTAACTGATGGAAATTCTAAGATTAGTATTGCTCACATGATAGCGCCTGCTGGCTGGAGTGAACCTTTTCAAACTCCAGAATTTGAAGAATACACTTATATTATTAAAGGAAAAAAACAATTTATTATAGAAAGTGAAACTATCATTTTAAAAGCTGGACAATCTATAAAAATTAAAAAAAATACCAGAGTCCAATACTCAAATCCTTTTGACGTTGAATGTGAATATTTAGCGGTTTGTATCCCTGCATTTTCTATAAATTTAGTCCATAGGGAAGAATTTTAATTTTTTTTTCTAGTAAGATAAAAAGGTAAGTATATTAATAAAAAAAATGGAATAACTATTATTTCGACAACAAATACATATTGAGGCCAATCTCCAAAAACATCTAATAATGTAGTAGTATCAGGTTTTCTATTTGTATAAAAGTAATTAGAACCTAAAAAATAGTTAAGCAGAAACATTAGAACCATATAGATTTGCATTCCTAAAAATGATTTAAACACACTTTTTAGTGTTGGTCTCATTTTGTAAACTATTGTTGCATATAACATAAAAACTACTAACCCAGAATGTACATACCAATATCTAAAATAAATAAAGTTTAAGTAATTGTATTCTGTTGGGGTAATTAAAGACTGCAGTGTACCTGCTAATATTAAAAATAAGAAAACTTCATAAAATAAATATTTTCTTGTGAAAGAAAGTGCTGGTAGGGTTAGTGCTAAAAAGCTACACAAATGTAGAGGTAAGTCTTCCTGATAATTAAATTCTGGCTTATATGCGTTTAATATAGACCCAAAGACAACTATAAAACATATAGAAAATGCTAAAATATTCCCAGTTATTATCTGAATGCGTTCTGTTTGTTTTTTCGCCCAAAAAATCAATAGAGTTCCTAGGATAGTTGCAATTAGAACTACCGATAGATGTTGCATTGAAAAAGCAGTAAAATCTGTATTTTCTCCTAGAAAAAAGTTATTCAATTGTATTAATTTTCTACAATATATAATTTTTTTTAGTTCCTTCTCTTATTAGCCATCAAAGTATTCTTTAAAAGCATTGCAATTGTCATCGGTCCAACACCTCCTGGAACTGGAGTAATAAATGCTGATTTCTTTGAAACTTCATCAAAAGCAACATCACCTAATAGACGGTAACCGCTTTTTTTAGTTGCATCTTCTACTCTCGTAATACCAACATCTATAACCGTTACGTTATCCTTTACCATATCAGCAGTTAAAAATTCTGGAATTCCTAAAGCAGCAATAACAATATCAGCTTGTAAAGTAATTTCTTTTAAATTTTGAGTTCTACTATGCGTTATTGTTACGGTAGCATTTCCAATCTTTCTTTTTTGAGATAGTAAGATACTCATCGGGCTTCCTACAATATGACTTCTTCCGATAACTACCACATGTTTTCCAGATGTTTCAACTTCATATCTATCTAGTAATTCAAGAATACCAAATGGAGTTGCAGAGATAAAAGTAGGTAGATTCAACGCCATTTTACCCACATTAGTTGGGTGAAAACCATCTACATCCTTATCAGGACTTACAGCCATAAGTATTTTCTGCTCATCTATGTGTTTAGGTAATGGTAATTGAACAATAAATCCGTCTATATCATCATTATTATTTAAATTTTCAATTTGACACAATAATTCTTTTTCCGAAGTATCTTTCGAAAGTTCTAGCAGAGTTGATAAAAAACCAACACGATTACAAGCTTTTACTTTTGCACCCACATAAGTTTTACTTGCTCCATCATTTCCAACAATTATTGCTGCTAGATGTGGAGCTTTTCTACCTTCTTTTAGAAGTTTTGAAACTTCTAGTTTTATTTCATCTTTAATATCTGATGAAGTCTTATTACCGTCTAGTAAAATCATTTTTGTTTTTTAGTTATTATTGCATTCCCTTCATCATTTGCATCATTTTTTTCCCACCACCACCTTGCACCATCTTCATCATTTTACTCATTTGATTGAATTGCTTCATTAATTGATTTACTTCTTGGACAGATGTTCCAGAGCCTTTAGCAATTCTTTTTTTTCTACTAGTATTTATAGAAGTAGGAGTAGATCTTTCTGATGGAGTCATAGAATGAATAATAGCCTCAATTCCCTTAAAAGCATCGTCATCTATATCTACATCTTTCATTGCTTTTCCAGCTCCGGGAATCATTCCGACTAGGTCTTTCATGCTTCCCATTTTCTTAATTTGTTGAATTTGGGATAAAAAATCATCAAAGCCAAACTGATCTTTAGCTATCTTTTTTTGAATTTTTCTAGCTTCATCTTCATCATATTGCTCTTGAGCTCTCTCTACAAGAGAGATTACATCACCCATTCCCAAAATACGATCTGCCATTCTATCTGGATAGAATACATCTATAGCATCCATTTTCTCTCCAGTTCCTATAAACTTTATAGGTTTATCTACTACAGATTTAATAGATAAAGCAGCTCCACCACGAGTATCTCCGTCTAATTTGGTAAGTATTACACCATCAAAGTTTAAAACATCATTAAAAGCTTTGGCTGTGTTTACAGCATCTTGACCTGTCATGGAATCCACAACAAATAATGTTTCTTGAGGTTTAACAGCTTTGTGAATATTAGAAATCTCAGTCATCATTGGTTCATCAACGGCTAGACGACCTGCAGTATCAATGATTACAACGTTTTTACCGGTTGCTTTAGCATGTTTAATGGCGTTTAATGAAATTTCAACTGGATTTTGATTTCCTACTTCTGCGTATACTTCAACTCCTATTTGTTCTCCAACTACTTGTAGTTGATTTATTGCCGCTGGACGATATACATCACAAGCAACTAAAAGAACTTCTTTTGCTTTTTTTGTCTTTAATAAATTGGCTAATTTTCCAGAAAAGGTTGTTTTACCAGAGCCCTGTAAACCAGACATTAGAATTACAGTCTGGCTTCCCTCTAGATTAAGACCAACAGCATCACCTCCCATTAAATCTGTTAACTCATCTTTTACCAACTTTACCATTAACTGACCAGGATTTAAGGTAGTTAATACATCTTGACCTAAAGCTTTCTCTTGAACCCTTTTGGTGAAGTTTTTGGCAATTTTAAAGTTAACATCTGCATCTAATAAGGCTCTCCGTACCTCTTTTAAAGTTTCAGCTACATTAACCTCTGTTATTTTACCATGACCTTTTAAGGTATGTAAGGCTTTATCTAATTTTTCACTTAAATTATTAAACATAGGATTTTATTACTTTTTTGAAGTTACAAATATAGAAAAATAGGTGCATTTTACTCAAGTAAAAGAGTACTTAATCTTTCTTTGATTCTAAGTCTATCTTTTTTATTGATAAATTAAATTATGAATGCAAGTAAACTATCTAGAGTAATAAATTTAGTCTTTTATTAAATAGTTTAGATGCAATCAATCCAAGATGAAATAGAATAGAAGTTGTAAGGCATAATTCTAAATACTAATTTTTACAATTACCACAATACATTTGTTTCATAAAAAAAATATCTAACTTTATCTTATTGTTAACAATAGTGAGATAGAAAAAGAAAAAGCTTGGTATTTATAAATTTTATTGTGTTTTTTAGAATATATTTGAGGACATATGAAGAAAAATATCACAATTAAAGAGTTGTCTAAGATTTTAGAGGTTTCTATATCTACGGTTTCTAAAGCCTTAAATGATAGTTATGAAATTAGTGATAGTACAAAAGAACGAATTAAAGCGGCCGCTAAAATTTATAATTATAAGCCTAATAAATTGGCAGTCAATTTAAAATCTGGTAAAACAAATACTATAGGTGTTATTTTACCAAGCATTAAAAATTTCTTTCTGTCTAGAGTTCTAAGAGGCATAGATAGTGTAATTGCTGAATCTCAGTACAATATTATTATTAGTATCACCAATGAATCTTTTGAGAAAGAATTACAATCAGTACAAACACTTTCTAATGGTCTTGTAGATGCTATTATTATTGCAGTTTCTGAAGAAACACAAACTAAACAAGATTTTGCTCATTTAAGTAATCTTGAAGATGAAATTCCTCTGCTAATGCTAGATCGTATTGTAAATTCTATAAATTGTGATAAAGTATTGGTAGATGATTATAATGCTGTTTTTAATGCAGTGAATGAATTGATTTCTAAAGGAAGAAAAAGTATTGCTTTAGTATCCACTATTAATAATTTAAATGTTGGAAAGTTGAGGACTAAAGGATACGAAGCAGCTTTAAAAAATAAACAAGATTCTATAATTATTGAAGGCTCTGAAGAATATTTAGAAAAGGAGCTATCTTTATTAATTGAACTAAAAAAGATAGATGCTATTATTGCTTTAGATCAGGAGTCTTCTCTAGCGGCTTTTAGAATTGGAAAGGAAAAAAAAGTACTTATCAATAAAAAAGTTTCTATTATCGGCTACGCGAGCACGGTAATTTCAGAACATCTTACGCCAAAACTAACTACCATAGACCAACATGGTAAAAAAGTAGGGGCAACATCAGCAAAACTATTGTTAAAAAGATTAGATCAATTTGACGGTAAACCAGAATCTATTATTATTAATTCAACAGTTCAAAAAAGATCAACCAGTTAAAATATTGGTAAAATTTACTTTTTTTTACAACTTTTTCTGTTTAAATTTTAGTGCAGCACCATTAATACAATGTCTTTCACCTGTTGTGTTTGGAGGTCCATCATTAAAAGAATGACCCAAATGACCGCCACAAGTTGCACACTTTAGTTCGGTTCTAGCAACTCCTATTTTATAGTCTACATCTAACTCTACATTATTTCTAATAGCTCTATCAAAAGAAGGCCAACCAGTTCCAGAATCAAATTTATGATCAGAATTATAAAGAGGAGTTTCACAAGCAGCACAGACATAGAGTCCATTTTTTTTGTTATCGTTTAATGAGCTATTAAAAGACCTTTCTGTACCCGCTTCTCTTAGTACATAATATTGTAAGCTAGTTAATTGTTTTTTCCATTCAGATGCTGTTTTTGAAACGGCATATTTTTTATCAACTTTTTTTTCTGTTTTTTGAGCAACTCCTGAACAGCTTATAAATAGAGCTATAAAAACTAGTAATGTTATTTTTTTCATTTGTGTTTTATTATAAAATCTATACTTTTATTTACTACTTCTTTATTTCTTAAAATCTTTGTATGACCTAATCCATTTGTGATTAATAATGATCCTTTCTCTAATTTTTGACGAATTTGATACGCAGAACTTACAGGAACATCTCCATCTATTTTGTCATGAATAATTAAAACAGGAATTTTTATTTTTTCTGCAACTAAACTACTTGTATAGTCATCAATTTTTATTTTCCATTTTTTTTCTAATCCAGTTTGAATTTTTTTGGTAGATTTTTCTCCTAGACATAAGTTTTTTGCAAAATTTGCTATAATATCAGATATTTTGTCACCAGAACCGATTGCTATCAATGATTTTATACTTAGAAAATCTGAGGTAGCATTGTATAAACTCATTGCTCCAAAAGAATGTCCAATACCAGCTTCAAAAGGACCATATATTTTATCTATTTTTTTGATAGTTTCTAAAAATTCAGGCATCATTGTAGTTTTTCCAGAAGATTTTCCGTGAGCAGGACCATCAAAAGAAATAACCATGTACCCTTTTTCTAATAACTTATCAGCAAAAGCAAATAGTTGAGTACTCCTTCCAGCCCAACCATGAACTAACAATACTTTTCTTTTAGAATAACCGTAAGACAATATTTCAATTTCTTTACTAATTTCTGGAACTAATAAACGTTTTTTTTGAGCACTTTTAAGCATGTGATACTCTCGCTCAGGAGTAGAGAAATTAACAGGTGTTATAAATAATTTCCTACCGAATGCAGACGCCAACCCACTAGAAATATATTCTAAAATTTTCGCAAAAAAACTAATATATTTGGGAATAATCAAACTGGGTGTTAATAGTTTTTCATGTTTTAAAAGTTTCAATAAAATATTTTTAAATGAATATTGTTAGCCTAAGCTTAACTTTTTTAATTTTATAACTTCAATACAAAAGTAACGAATCATCTTTGTGATCATTGTTAATGTTTTACAAAATGAAAAAGAAATAATGAAAATATCGTTTATTATAAATACAAATTAAAGAAAGATTTAGAATTTACTAATTTTAAGTATATTGCATTGTGAATTTAACACGTTTAACTCCCCTGACAGCGATTATATAAGCGTAATTAAGTATCAATAATTAACTTTTAAAACAATAATTTTATGTTAAAGAAAGGTGATAAGAAGCTCATAAATGCCTGGGCATTTTACGATTGGGCAAATTCAGTTTATTCGTTAGTTATTGGTACTGCAGTTTTCCCTTTGTATTATTCAAATATTACAGAAGGTGCAACAGTCTCTTTTTTAGGAACTGAGTGGGAGCATCCAGATACTTTGTATAGTTATGCTTTATCATTTTCTTTTTTGGTAGTTGCTTTTATGTCTCCTATTTTATCAGCAATTGCAGATTATACTGGAAATAAAAAGAAATTTCTTCAAATTTTTTGTTGGATAGGAGCATTGTCTGTTATGTCATTATACTTCTTTGAAGGTTTAGATACTGTTTGGGTAGGTATAGTTTTTACAATTTTGGCCAGTATCGGTTTTTGGTCTAGTATTGTATTTTACAATTCATATTTACCTGAAGTAGCTTTTCCTGAAGATCAAGATAGAGTTAGTGCTAAAGGTTTTATTCTTGGTTATTCAGGTTCTATAATTCTGTTAATTATTAATTTAGGAATGATATTATATCCAGAACTATTAGGAATTACAGCAGGAGCTGCCTCTCAAATATCTTTTGTAATGGTTGGTCTATGGTGGTTAGGTTTTGCTCAAGTAACATTTAAGAGCTTACCAAACAATGTATTTCATAAAAAACCTGAAAAAGATTATATATGGAAAGGATTTAGAGAATTAAAGATTGTTGGGAAAGAAATAAATAATTATCCAACATTAAAAAGATTTTTATTAGCTTTTTTTTTACTAAGTGTTGGTGTACAAACAATTATTTTATTGGCTACAATTTTTGGTTCTACAGAATTAGGACTTGGAACTATAAATCTAATAGTCACTGTACTGCTAATTCAAGTAGTTGCTATTTTTGGTGCCTGGCTTTTTTCTAATTTGTCTAAAAAACTTGGAAATTTTAAAGCATTAAAGATTACGGTCCTAATTTGGATTTTAGTATGCTTTGCCGCCTTTATGCTACATAAAGACCTACCTAATGTAGATTTACTTTTTTATGGCTTAGGTGGTGTGTTAGGAATGGTTTTGGGAGCTATTCAATCTTTAACTCGTTCTACATATTCAAAATTATTACCAGAAACAGAAGATCATGCAACTTATTTTAGTTTTTATGATGTGACTGAAAAAATAGCGATAGTATTAGGAACTTTTATTTACGGACTTTTATATGCTCTAACAGATTCTATGCAATGGAGTGTATTGTGTTTGGCTGTTTTCTTTGTTCTTTCATTTATAATTTTAAATACGTTGAAGGAAACTAAATTTGTAAAGTAATTTTATCTTTTCATATTACAAGAAAAAGTGGACACTTAAAATAGTCCTCCATTACCAATTTTCAATTTCTTACATAAAAAA
>CEST01016698.1_pt1 | contig 26979 bp, 26 predicted proteins | sample 326921 | NCBI WGS metagenome assembly CEST01 (sample SAMEA2621509, study PRJEB7988) | marine metagenome | biome: marine biome (ENVO:00000447); feature: surface water layer (ENVO:00002042); material: "saline water (ENVO:00002010), including plankton (ENVO:xxxxxxxx)" | depth 5 m
GATATAAGTAAGAAAGATTCTATCGTTCGTGTTTCTGACTTAAACTCGTTTATAAATTATAATATTACGTTTTCTGACGACGATTTAGATAATGTTTCTTGGCGATTTAAATACAAAACGTATCAAGTACTTATCGATCCAAACCAATACAAACGCGTAGATGTACCAATCCTTTCTGTAGGTGAAATAAGTGGTATGGTATACTTAAATAAAGAGAATATAAGTGAAGGTCAGGGACGTATTACAATACAAATAATTGGTAAAAAAGGAAATAAAGTTGCCGAAACGCTGAGCGAAAGAGATGGTTATTATAGTTATCTTGGTTTAAATCCAGGAGAGTATACGATTCGTATAGATGAAAAACAATTACAAAAATTAGGATATCAGGCATCGCCAGCAACACATAATATAACGATAAAAGCATTTGTTGATGGAGCTATTATTGATGAGCTTGATTTTACTATACAGTCTAAAAAAAAATTAGTTAAAAAAAATGATATTCAAAAAGAAACCATTAAAGTTGTTACTGTTGAAGAGGATATTAAAAGAAAGATTGCTAGCACTGTTAAATTAGAAAATAAAATTATAGATTCTTCTTTTACAAATATTACGTATATTAAAGGACTTGTTTATACTGTTCAGATAGGTGCTTATAGAAATACCATTACATCAAGACAATTATTGAACTTATCACCAATATATTATGAAAGCCTAAACAATATTATTATAAGGTATTTATTTGGTGATTTTAAGACATTAAAAGAAGCGAAAGTTGTAAAAAATAAAATGAAAGCGCTCGGAATTCAAGATGCTTACGTTGTTGCCTATAAAGATGGTCTTAGAATTCATGTGAAAACACATATTAAAGTTATGGATTAATTAATTAAAAATCTTTTCCCGATTTATTGGGATGACTTAAATTTAGCTGTTATGTTAATCAACTTTTATATTTTTTACTTTTAAATCCAGAGTTATGAAATCAAAATTAAAACTTTTAACATCACTAATGATATTGCTAATATTAAGCTTTAGCAATCATAAGATATCTGCGCAGTCAATGGGTATAAGCAGTACCTCAATTACCCCTGACCCATCATCGATCCTTGAAATGAGGACGACCACTAAGGGTGTACTTATTCCAAGAATGACCACAGCAGAAAGAGACCTTATCAGTTTGCCTGCTAACGGGTTGATGATTTACAATACTTCAACTAGTCGGTTCAATTTCTATAACGGAAGTACTTGGGTTGTTTTGGTATCAGATAGTTCAGCCTACCTTTCTGTAGACGCTGGATCAACTCTTACAACATCTTCGACTTCAGATGTTGCAATTGCAGACATGAACCAAACAGCACCAGAAACAGCTACTTATTTAGTGCTTTTTAATGGGCAAGTTTCTATACCTGCAGCTAATAATACAGAAACGATGAACACTGCAACATTAGCATCAGATTTAAATTTAATTTATACTGATATAATGGCAATACCAGCAACCAGTTCAACACATCCTCTTGTTTTTGGGTCTGGAGAAACTCTTTCTCCTGGAGTTTACGATATAGCTGGAGCAGCTTCTATTGCGGGAACTCTTACCTTAGATGGTGGAGGCGACCCAAACGCCCTATTTGCAATAAGAGCTACGGGAGCATTTAACACAGGGTCTGGAGTGACTGTTGCTTTGGTAAATGGAGCGACTGCAAAAAATGTTTTTTGGGTAGCCGATGGAGCAATAGGCTTAGGTGCTTCAACGACTATACAAGGAACATTATTTTCTCATGGATCAGCTATTGCAGTTGGCGCAACTTGTACAGTAACTGGAAGGTTATTAACGACATTAGGCGCAATCTCTTTTGGAGAAGGCACAATTTCATTACCTACGGATTCTTCCGATATCGATTTTAGATCATTATCTAATTTCGTAATATTTACGAGTTCTGGAGGGATTGCCAATACAGGAGCTTCAATTTATACTGGAGATATTGCAAGTAACGCAGGTGCTATCACTGGCTTTGGAACGGCTACTGTTAATGGAACTATATATCAATCAGGGACAACTACTACAGTTACAACAGTCAATCATATGGCTACTTTTAGTCTTTATAAAAATGGCATATTAATTCCAAATTCTAGCAGAACCAGAACCCATTTATTAAACCCATCGGACATTTCTTTGCAAGGCACTGCCACAGTTAATGCAGGGGAAGTTATTGATGTGAGATGGAAAGTTGATACACAAGATTCTGATAACAAAGAGATTAGTGTCATAAATAGAATATTAACCTTAATTAAGGTGGGAAACTAACAAGACTATAATAGTAGAGAATATAACAGAAAAGCAACTAGTATTAACAGTACTTTAGTTTTCCAAAAAGTTAAATAAGAATATATAAAACCAGTATGAAAAATTTCATTCATCATAAAATTTTTAGTATAAGATGGCCAGCCATTTTATTGGGGATACTATTTTTATTACTGAAACAGGAAATACAAGCACAATACATTTCCAATAAAGGTGTTTATGTTTCTATTAGCAGTGGCACTGTGGTTAGCGTGGACAACATCAATAATGATAATACTACAACCTTAAACAATGCAGGAACGATTATTTTAAATACTCTTATTAATGCCGGTGCTACACAAGGTAATGGTACATATAATATTACAGGCAATTTCACAAATACAGGAACTGTTGCAATTGGCGACACCACCGGTACTGTAAATATGAATGGCACATCGGCACAGATGATGACGATGTCAGGTTCTACTTCCTACTATAACCTAACAATAGACAATGCTTTAGGTGTTACTTTAAGTTCAACGCAAACAATAATTACAAATAACCTTACCATTAATTCAGGGAAAATATTTAAAATTGAAGCGGCTAAAAACTTAACAGTTACTGGGGTCATTACGAATTCTGGAGGAAATGCAGGTTTTGTTTTAGAATCTACCGTCGCTGGCACTGCTTCTCTTATTCATACTACTGTAAATGTACCCGCAACTGTTCAACGCTATATTTCTGGCAATGCAGAGGATTGGCACTTTTTAGCACCCCCTGTTTCTAACCAAGTAATTGCTAGTTCATCGTGGGTGCCGTCCGGGACTTATGGAAATGGTACTGGATACGATTTGTATGTTTTTGATGAGCCAACTCCTTGTTGGGTGTATCAATTAAATACTTCTCCAACAAGTTCAGATGAAAATCCAAATTGGCCAACCGTTCATCCTAGTGCTAATTTTGTATCTGGTAGAGGTTATTTGTATTCCGTTCAAGCATCCAACCCAACAAATCAGTTTGCAGGAAACCTAAACAATGGTAATGTAAGTTATGCTGTTACAAAGAACAGCACTGCAGATCCATTGTTAATTGGATTTAATTTGATAGGTAATCCATATCCATCCTCTATTGATTGGAAAGCTTCCTCTGGATGGACACGCTCTAATTTAGTAGATTCAGGCGGGGGTTATGATATGTGGATTTGGAATCCAGCAACAAATAATTATGGAGTTTATAACTCATTAGCATCTACAGGAACTAATGGAATTTCAAATTTCATAGCACCCATGCAAGGTTTTTTTGTAAGAGCCGATAGTAATGCTGATATTAATATGACAAACGATATTAGAGTACACACAGATGCTAGTAATTGGTTTAAAACCGACAATAATAAAAATTACGAAAACCTAGAAAATATCAAAGTTAGAATTACTTCACAATCAGGATTAGGTTCTGATGAAGTCTTACTTCAATTTGGAGCCTCTTCAAACCAAGCAGGAGCTGCTAAATTATATAGTACAATTAAAACGGCTCCATCTTTGTATTTAAATACGGGAAAAGGGGAATTAACTGTACGTTATTTAACAAATACAACAAATAACCCCATAATACCATTGGCATTTAAACCAGGAAGTGACGGAAATTATACTGTGAGTATTGATTTTGATACTACCAATTATGATTTTGTCTTATTGGAGGATACAAAAACGAAAACCAAACACGATTTAAAAGACAACCCTACTTATGATTTTAATGCCACTTTAGAAGATGCATCCGATCGTTTTTTATTGCATTTTGAAGAAGTCCAAATTGAAGATAATAAGCTACCAATTCATATTTATTATAACGGAAATGAAATTGTATTTGATGTATCCTTAATACCAGATGATACAGATGTTAAAATATTCGATACGTTGGGAAGAAAAATACTGGAAAAGAAAATTAGGGGTAAAACTATTCATTATTTACCTTTTAATAATAAAAATCAAGTATTCATCGTAAAGGCAGTTAGTAATGGTTTATCATTTAATTCTAAGATTTTTGTGAATTAAATAAGGTTATTTTTAAAGATAGGCCTAAAACAAAAAAGGGAGTATTAGATAAAAAAAACGCTCATTTTAAATACCTGTCTAGTCGTTAAAAGATTACGTAGCTTCTTTTGAAGTAATAAAATTAAACCAATAATCAACTCAAAAAAATAAAAAAGCCTCTACATTTCTGTAAAGGCTTATTATTATTGTTGTGGTCCCACGAGGACTCGAACCTCGGACCACCTGATTATGAGTCAGGTGCTCTAACCAACTGAGCTATAGGACCAATAAATTAGGCTGCAAATGTACTATTAATTTTAAATTATTTGCAAATAAAATTAAAGAATAATTATACTGTTCTATTCATTAACCACAAACCAAATACTTTTAAATTTTCTTTATTGCCTTCAGTAATATTCATCTTCGCTAAAGTGGCAAATGCTTTTTGAGTATAGTCTTCAATTTCTTCTTTTATTAAAAAAGGAATATCGTTTATCTTAAAAATTCTAGTAACTTCAGTAATCTTAATATTATTCTCTTTTAATTTTTTTCTGTAAAAGTGTTTTATTTTTTTTACGGTTGCTTTATCAGCGACCTCTAGTGTTTTTAAGTATAAAAATGTCTTTTTGTTCTCAATAATATCTCCTCCAACTTGTTTGCCAAAAGTTTCCGGATCTCCAAAAGTGTCTAAATAATCGTCTTGTAATTGAAATGCTAAACCTAAATTTAATCCAAAATCATAAATTAAATTGGCGTTCTCTTCATTGGCCTCAGCAACAATTGCTCCCATTTTTAAAGCAGCAGCAACCAAAACTGATGTTTTTAAACGAATCATATTTATATATTCATCAATAGTAACGTCTTTCCTTGTTTCAAAATCAACATCTAATTGTTGACCATCACAAACCTCAAGAGCAGTTTTACTAAATAACTTTGCTAATTTCTGAAAAACAGCAGGCTCATAATTTTCAAAATATTGGTATGCTAAAATCAACATGGCATCTCCAGAAAGTATTCCTGTACTAATATCCCATTTTTCATGAACTGTTGCTTTTCCCCTTCTTAGAGGTGCGTCATCCATAATATCATCGTGCACTAAAGTGAAATTGTGAAAAACCTCAATAGCCAAAGCTGCAGGCATCGCTTTTTTGTAATCCGAAGAAAAAATATCAGCAGCCATTAAAGTTAAAACAGGACGCATTCTTTTACCTCCTAAACGCAAAATATAATCTATAGGGTCATACAAATTTTTAGGCTCTTTAACCCAATCTTTAGATTCTAAGTATTGTAAAAATTCTTGTTGATAGTGTAAAATGTCCAAATCTATATTTTTTGTAAAAATAACGTAAAGAAATTTTACTTTTTAATTCAAATGTTAAAAAAATGCTAAAACTTTGGAAACTATTTTTGTTTCCAAAGTTTCCATGCGTATATTTGCACTCGAATTATGAGAGATAAAATATTAGAAAAATCGAACGAACTCTTCTTAAACTTAGGTTTTAAAAGTGTTACAATGGATGAAATTGCTAGTGCTCTAGGCATCTCTAAAAAAACCCTTTACAAGTGTTTTAGTAATAAAACTGCTTTAATAGATGCTGTTACGGAACATATGTTTGAAGCTATTTGCTGTAGTATAGACGCTATTTGTGATCAAAAGCTAAATCCTATTGACGAATTATTTCATATTAAGCGTGTTGTGATGGAACATTTAAAGGACGAAAAATCATCGCCTTTATACCAACTTCAAAAATATTATCCAGGAATATATGCGTCTTTAAAACAAAAACAGTTTCTAATTATGCAAGAAACCATTCAGGATAATTTAAAAAGAGGTGTACAATCTGGTGTGTTTATAAGTTCGATTGACGTTGATTTTATCAGTAGAATTTATTTTAGTGGGATGCTGGGTATTAAAGATCAACAAATTTTTCCTTTAACAAAATATTCTATGAATACACTAACGAGTCTTTATTTAGAATACCATTTAAGAGGAATTAGTACAGAAAAAGGAATTCAAGAATTAGAAAATCAATTAAAATAAAATGAAAAAAATAATTTTGTTATGTTTAAGTACCAGTTTTTTCCTGGTAACAAACGCACAAGAAAAAACAATAAAAATATCTTTACAAGAGGCTATTAACTTTGCTCTTGAAAATAGTTACAATGCAAAAGCAGCAAAAAATGATATTAAATCTGCTAAAGAAATTGTCTGGGAAACAACTGCTATTGGTCTACCTCAAATAAATGCAAAAGTAGATTATCAAAACTTTTTAAAACAACCTGTTTCTTTGTTACCTGCTGCTGCGTTTGATAATAGAGAATCAGTTGTACAAACTGTAGAAGATTTTTTTAATATTGATAGAGAAAGTAGTCCAAATCCACCCGATGGATTTATTCCTGTAGTTTTTGGCACAAAGCAGAATGTAAATGCATCCATTACTTTAACTCAATTACTATTTGATGGTTCTTACTTAGTAGGATTACAAGCTTCAAGAACATTTTTGAAAATTTCTAAACAAGCAGATGAAAAAACAGCGCTACTTACAAGAGAAGCTGTTATTAATGCTTATGGTAATGTGTTAGTTACCGAAAATAGTATTTCTATTTTAGAAAGTAACATTAAAGTTCTTCAAAAAAATTATGATGATGCTAAAAAAATATTTGAAAACGGATTTAATGAAGAAGAGGATGTAGAGCAATTAGAAATTACTCTAGGAAACTTAAAAAGTCAGTTGAATAGTGTTAAAAGGATGAAAGGCATTGGGTACCAAATGTTAAATCTTTCTTTAGGAAGTCCTATAAACACAAAATTAATTTTAACAGATTCTTTAGACGGTTTAGTAAAAAATAATATCAATTTAGAATTAATTGGTTCAGAGTTTAACTTTACAAATCACATAGATTTTAAAATTTCTGAGAATGACAGAGAAACAAAAAGATTAATGATGAAATTAGAACAAAGTAAAGCTTTACCGAGTTTAAGCGCATTTGTTAATTATGGTAATCAAGCTTTTTCAGATTCTTTTTCATTTTTCAAGAGTGACCAACAATGGTTTGGATCCTCTCTTTTAGGAGTAAGTTTAAATGTTCCAATTTTTAGTAGTTTCTCAAGAAAGGCTAAAACAGCACAAGCAAAAATTGCTTTAGAAAATTCTGACATACGGTTAGAAGAAACAAAACAACGTTTAAGTCTATTAGCTGAAAAAGCGAAAAGCGAATATCAATTAAGCATAGAAAACTACAACACAGCTAAGAAAAATGTTGGTTTAGCAGAAAGGATTGAGAAAAAACAACGTATTAAATTCTTTGAAGGAATATCATCTAGTTTCGATTTATTACAAGCACAAAACCAATTATACAATCAGCAACAAAACTATATCCAATCTATGTTAGATGTAATTGCTAGAAAAGTAACACTAGAAAACGCATTAAACTTACCAATCAAATAATTATCAAGCAATGAGAAAAATATATTCATTATTCGTAATAACAGCTGTTTTAGTCTCTTGTGGAGAGAAAAAGACAGTCTCTATAGAAAGCTTAGTTTCTTCAGGAAATTTAACAGAATTAAAAGAAAAAAAGAAAGAAATAGCAACTAATCTTGAAGCTATAAATAAAGATTTAGATGCTATAAATATGGCTATTTCTAAAAGAGATACAATTAAAAAGCTTCCTTTAATAACGACCTTTACAGCAAAAACTGAAGTTTTTAATCATTATTTAGAAATACAAGGAAATGTAAAGACAAAGCAGAATATTTTGGTGTATCCAGAAATGCCTGGAATTTTAAGAAAAATATTAGTAAAAGAAGGTCAAAATGTTACTAAAGGACAATTATTGGCAACTATTGATGATGGCGGATTAAGCAATCAGGTTGCACAATTAGAAGCAACTTCACAATTAGCGAAAACAACTTTCGAACGTCAAAAGCGTTTGTGGAAACAAAAAATTGGTTCTGAAATTCAGTTTTTACAAACAAAAACGAATTACGAAGCTCAAAGTAGCTCTCTTAAACAACTTAAAAAGCAACAATCAAAGGCGTTTATAAGAGCCCCTTTTTCTGGAGTGATAGATGACGTCATAAAAGAACCAGGAACCGTTATTGCTCCTGGGCCTGGTTCTGAAGTTTTTAGAATTGTGAACTTGAGTAATATGTATGTAGAAGCTGAAGTTCCTGAAAGATATATTGCAAGTATCACAAAAAACAAAGAGGTTAAAGTAGAGTTTCCTGTTCTTGGTAAGAGTGTAAATAGTAAAATTAGACAAGTAGGTAGTTTTATAAACCCAAATAACAGATCCTTTAAAATTGAAGTTCCCGTTGCAAATAAAAATGGAAATGTAAAACCAAACTTAACGGCAAAACTTCAAATAAATGACTATACAGACGAAAAAGCTATCTTAATTCCGCAAAGCATTATATCAGAAAATGCAAAAGGAGAACAATATATTTATGTTGTAAAGGATAAAAAAACAAACAATGAAGCTATTGCAGAAAGACTAATTATTAAAACTGGAAAAACGCAAGGTGACAAAATAGAAGTTACTAAAAATCTTTCTGCAGATGTAGAAATTATTATGGAAGGTGCAAGAAGCGTAAATAATGGCCAAGTTGTAAGAGTGATTAATAAATAGGAAGAAAATGGGGAATAAAAATAAACAAATAGAAAAAGAATTTAAACTTTCTTCTTGGGCAATAAACAATAAAACTACTATTTATGTCTTAATGTTTCTGATTCTTTATTTAGGGATTTCTGCCTATTTTACGATGCCTAGGGAGAATTTTCCTGAGATAAACGAAACAAAGATTTACATAAGTTCTGTATATCCAGGAAACACAGCAGAAGACATAGAAAAACTAATTACAAACCCTCTAGAAGACAAATTAAAATCTGTAAGTAATGTTGTTGAAATCACCTCAACATCTCAAGAAGATTACTCAATAATTACAGTAGAATTTAATGAAAAAATTGATGTTAATAAAGCAAAACAAAAAGTAAAAGACGAAATAGATCAAGAGACCGCAGGTGAAGATTGGCCAACATTTAATGGAGCAAAAGTAACCCCAAATGTTTTTGAGCTAAGTATGTCTGAAGAAGTGCCAATTCTAAACATTAATATCTCTGGAAATTATCCGGTATCCAAATTAAAAGAATACGGGGAATTTTTACAAGATAAAATCGAAGATTTAGCAGAAATCAAGAAAGTAGATATTCGTGGAGCACAAGACAAAGAAGTAGAAGTTGCTGTAGATATTTACAAAATGATGGCAGCAAAAGTTAGTTTTGATGATATTACAAACGCAATTAATCGTGGAAATGTAACGATGTCTGCTGGTAATTTTATTACAAGTCAGCAAAGAAGAACCATCAGAATTATTGGTGAAATAAATAAACCATCTGATTTAGGCAATTTTGTTATCAAAGCTGAAAAAGGAAACCCAATTTATTTAAAAGATGTAGCAGAAGTTTTCTTTAAAGATAAAGATAAAACAACCTATGCAAGAGAAAAGGGTAGAGCTGTTGTTATGTTAGATGTTAAGAAAAGGACTGGTGAAAACATGGTTGCTGCTGCAGATAAAGTTGGAAAAATTGTAAAAGATGCAAAAAAAGAGGATTTTCCTCCAGATTTAGAAGTAACAATTACGAATGATCAATCTCCTAAAACAATTGGCCAAGTAGATGACTTAGTAAATAATATCATTTTCGGAGTTATTTTAGTAGTGATTGTTTTAATGTTTTTCCTCGGATTTAAAAACGCTGTTTTCGTTGGTTTTGCAATCCCGATGTCTATGTTTATGTCTTTAATGATTTTAGGCGCAATGGGTTACACATTAAACACAATGGTACTTTTTGGTCTAATTATGGGGCTTGGAATGTTAGTCGATAACGGAATTGTAGTTGTTGAAAACGTATACCGTTTAATGGATGAGGAGGGCATGACCAGAATTGAAGCTGCAAAAAAAGGAATTGGAGAAATTGCTTTTCCTATTATTATTTCTACAGCGACAACAGTTGCAGCATTTATTCCTCTAGGTCTTTGGCCAGGAATTATGGGACAGTTTATGGTGATTTTGCCAATTACGTTGTCTGTTGTTTTAGGGTCATCATTATTCGTAGCAATTTTCTTTAATTCTGTTTTGGTTTCTGAGTTTATGAATAATGAAGATAAAGATATGCCGATTAAAAATATTATTCAACTAACAGGGATTATGTCGGTTATTGGACTATTAATATTCTTCTTTGGGGGAGAATATAATGCGATAGGAACACTAATTTTATTCACAGCAGTTATGTTATGGGTTTATAGATTGGTATTAAGAAAAGCAGCAAATTATTTTCAAAAAAACACATTGGTCTCTTTAGAAAACTGGTATGAAAGACAACTAAAAAGAGCACTTTTTGGTTGGGCGCCTTATATTTTAGTTTTAGGAACTTTTATTTTGTTGTTTATTGCTTTTGCTGGTTTTGGTTGGTCTATAGGTGAACAAAGAACAAAAATTGAATTTTTTCCAGATAACAAACCAAATCAAATTATTGTTTATATCGAATATCCAGAAGGAACAGATATTGAGAAAACTAACCAAATTACAAAAGAGATAGAGCTGAAAATGTATAGTGTTCTAAATCAAGATATGTACACCGATAATGGGTATAATTTTATGGTAGAAAGCACTGTTTCTCAAGTTGGTGAAGGTGCAGGAAATCCTCAAACAGATGGAGGATCTTCTGCAGAAATGCCACACAGAGGAAAAATTACAGCTTCCATGCGTGAGTATAAATATAGACGAGGTAAAGACAGTGAAATTCTTCGTCAAAAGGTACAAGCAGCCTTGGTTGGTATTTATCCAGGTGTTTTAATCTCTGTTGAAAAAGATGCAAATGGCCCACCGGCTGGTTCACCAATTAATATTGAATTAAATGGTGAAGATTATGAAGAATTGATTTTTACAGCAGAAAGAATGCGCGATTATTTAAACACACAAAGTATTACTGGAGTTGATGAATTAAAGATTGATGTGAATAAATCGAAACCAGGAATGCAAGTTTTAGTTGATCGTAAAAAAGCGGGTGAATTAGGCGTTAGCACAGGTCAAGTTGGCCAACAATTAAGAGCTTCAATTTTTGGAAACAAAGCTGGTGTATATAAAGAAAATGGTGAAGATTACGATATTTATGTTCGTTTTAATAAGGATGACAGATATAATAAAAGTGCTGTTTTCAATCAGAAAATAACTTTTAGAGACCCTGCTTCTGGTAAAATTAAAGAAATACCAGTTTCTGCAGTTGCTTCTCAAACGAATAGTTCTGGTTTTAGCGCAATAAAACATAAAGATGTAAAAAGGGTGGTAACAGTGTATTCTGCACTTTCTCCAGGAGAAACGGATGCAGGTGCTGTTGTAGATCGAATTCAAAATTCGATGAAAGGTTTTAAAAAACTTCCTAAAAGAATTAAAATTGATTACACAGGGCAAATTGAAGAGGAGAATAAACAAATGACTTTCTTAATGGGAGCTTTCTTTACAGGTTTAATGTTAATTTTCTTCATTTTAATCTTCCAATTTAATTCAGTTTCAAAACCAGGAATTATTATGTTGGCTATCTTTTTAAGTTTCATTGGCGTTTTTGGTGGTTTAGTTATTTCAGGTGCTCCTTTTGTTATTATGATGACAATGGTTGGAATTATTTCTTTGGCAGGAATTGTAGTAAATAACGGTGTTGTTTTGCTAGATTATATAGGGTTATTAATTGACAGAAGAAAAATACAAGATGGAATCTCTGAAGAAGATTATTTACCGTTAGAAAGTTTATATGAAACTGTTGTAAAAGCAGGGAAAGCGCGTTTACGACCAGTTTTGCTAACAGCAATTACGACTATTTTGGGATTAATTCCGTTGGCAATTGGTTTAAACATCAACTTCTTTACCTTGTTTAGTGAGTTTGATGCTAATATTTACATGGGAGGAGATAATGTTGTCTTTTGGGGGCCTTTAGCTAAAACAGTTATTTACGGTTTATTAATTGCGACCTTCTTAACATTAATTGTAGTTCCAATTTTATTCTTTTTAATTACAAAGTTTAAAATGAGAATTAAAGGACTCCTTAAAACAGATGAGCAATCTTCATTGAACATGGATAAACAAGTTCAATAAGTAAAATAAGTATAAAATAAAAAGGGTTGAAATCTTAATAATTTCAACCCTTTTTGTATTTTCGAAATCATGTTTAAAAAAGAACAAAAATACTTTACAGTTGATGAGATAAAGCGAAAGCTAGAAAATTACTGTGTCTATCAAGATAGATGTCATAAAGAAGTGGAGCAAAAAATGTGGGAATTTAATTTAATCCCAGAAGCTAAAGAATTGATTCTTTTAAGTTTAATGAAAGATAATTTTTTGAATGAAGAACGTTTTTCTAAAAGTTATGCTAGAGGAAAATTCAGAATAAAAAGCTGGGGAAAACAACGGATTATAAGAGAATTAAAATTTAGAGATATCTCTGCCTACAATATAAAAACGGGACTCAAAGAAATTGATGAAGCTGAATATTTAAAAACAATATACAGAGTTACAGAAAATAGAAATGAAGTGATTTCTGAACCCAATATTTACAAGAGAAAGAAAAAACTAATTGATTTTTTAATGAGAAAAGGTTTTGAAAATGATTTGATTTTTAAAGTTGTTGGTGAGGTTGTTTCTTAATATTGTTACTACCCCATTCGAAAGACTCGTTTACTACTTTCCAAAAAAAAATGTTTTAATTTCAGTATTGCTAAAGATAAACTCCAAAAAGAAATTATTTTTGAAACTTCTTTAAAAAGATAGCATCACTTTTTTTCTTTGCTAAAATTACTGCTTGCACGTCATCATTTGGAATAGTAACTGATAAAACATAATGCTTTATTTTCCATCCTTTTGTTGTTTTTTCTAATACTCCAGAACCTCTACAAGTACCCATCCAAGTATTTAAAAGTTCATCAAACCAAACAAATTCTCCTGAAGAATTTACATAAATAGTACGTTCCAAAGTTTTAAAATCCCAAGCTTTTCCTTTATCAAAATAAGGTTTACTGAAATCTTGAAACTGCTTTTTCTTCCAATTTTCTGAGGCATCAGTTCCTATAAATACAGAAATACTATCCATTTCCCCAAAATAATCTTCAAAATTTGCTTCACTTGCAGCTAAGTGCCAATTGTTTAAAATGGTGTTTACAGTTGTTTTAATTAATTTTGTTTTTTCTAAAGAAATATTATTAATAGAACCACAAGAAATAAAAAATATTATGAGAGATAGTGATATTAATTTATTCATAATTGTTTGTTTTTTGATAGTGGAAGTTTAAGCCTTTTTGGCTTTTCAAAAAAACCTGCTTTGGACTTTCTTTTGTTTAGTAAATTTCTCCCAAAATTCTTTTTTATCGGTTTTTTTGAAATAGTATCGATTTTTGTTGAGTCTAAAACAAAATCTTGTTTTTGGATAAGATCTTGTTTTTCTTTTGATGTTGAAAGTTGAAGTCTTTTTGGCATTTTGGAAAAACCTGATTTAGATCTTTTTTTGTTTAGTAAATTTCCTTCGAAATTCTTTTTTATCGATTTTTTTGAAACAATGTCTATTTTTGTTGAGTCTAAGCCAATAAAATTTATATCGGTCCCAATTGCGGCTTCAAAACGTTTTTTTGATAAAATTGTATTCACTTTAGAATTTACTCCAGAAAAGGCACTAATGATTTTTTCTGTTTGTGCAGTAACCTCTGGAGCTTTAATAGCAGCAATAAAGGTCATATCTGCCAGTCTTAAAGTTTCATTATGTAAAATATTAATTCTTGCAATAAAAGAAGGAACATCAAATAATTCTGGTTTTACACTATCCTTTAAAGAGTTTACTAAGCTTTCTAATTCAAGAGCATTGCTTAATACTTCATTCGGGGACGCTTTTTTAAACCTTAACAAGAAATCATCAACTGCCTTTAATTCTTGCCAATCTTCAACATCTTTTAAAAATAGTGCATTTACTTTTTCGGTAACACCATATTCTTTAACGACGCTTAAAAGAGGTTTTGAATCTTGTTTTTGGATAAGATCTTGTTTTTCCTTTTTACAAGAAAAGAAGACTACAAATAGTAAAGAAAATAATAAATATTTCAAATTATAAAAAATTAACTTTGTAAAAATACGTAATTTTATGGGTAGAATTTATTTTAGGTTTAGTTAAAAATATACCATGTAAGTTTCATTGTTTTTTTCGTCTAAATTCAAAGATTCCAGTTAAATAATTATGAAGAACACAATTAAAAAAAGTCTAAAAAACACTATTTCTTATCAAGAATATAAAGGTTTAGTAAAAGACTTATTAACCGAAAATAAATCTACAGGACCAAATCAATCAGAAGATTTAACAAACTACAGTTTGTTAAATGATAAAAGGATGAAACGTTTAGATAAAACCATTAAAATTTCTGAAGAAACTATTGAAGAAGTAAAAAAAGTAAACGAACCACAAACTTGGTTACTAATTACTGAAGGTTGGTGTGGGGATGCTGCTCAAAATTTACCCGTTATCAATAAAATGGCTGATTTAAATGATCATATTGATTTAAAATTAGTTTTGCGCGATGAAAACTTAGAGTTAATGGATTTGTTTTTAACAAATGGTGGTAGCGCAATTCCTAAATTAATTATTTTAGATAAAGAAATCAATGTAATAAATACTTGGGGACCAAGACCAACTGTAGCATCAAATATGGTAGCAGCATATAAAGCTGAAAATGGAAGTTTAGATGCTGATTTTAAACAAGAATTACAGGTTTGGTACAATAAAAATAAAGGAAAAAGCACGGAAAAAGATTTCGTGAATTTAATTAAAGCAACTTAGCAGAAGAAGTCTAAAAATGTAAAAATACTTTTTAAAACCGCAAATTTGAAATCAAGTTTGCGGTTTTTCTTTCTGTATCTTTGCAACACTAAAATTCGTAATATGTTTGTAGATTATACATCAATTTCTAATGATGCTAAAGTTTGGGTATATCCTTCAAGTAGAAAATTTTACCCTACAGAAATTGAAGAGATAGAACAGAAAGTAAAACAGTTTGTAGAGTCCTGGAAAACAGAAGATGACCATTTTAAAGTTTCTTATCAATTATTATACAATAGATTCATCATTTTAGTCGCGGATGATACTGAAACTAGTTTAACAAATGCAGACATTGATGCTTCTGTTTCTTTTATTTTACAACTTCAAGAGGTGTATAAAGTTGAACTTTTAGATAAAATGAATGCTTGTTTTAAACAAGGTGAATATGTACAGTATAAGGACTTAAAAGACTTTAAAAAGTTACTTAAAAACAAAGCTGTTACTGCAAAAACAATCATTTTTGACAACTTAATAAATAATAAAGAAGACCTAGAGAATTTTTGGGAAATCACTATTGAAAATAGTTGGTATAACCGTTATTTATAAATAGGTATGCTTGTCGTAAACAACATCTCTTTTGGGTACTCTAAAAAGAAAATTGTTTTAAATAATTTTAATTTCACTTTACATAAGGGAGAGCATCTTTGTGTAATGGGTGAAAGTGGTTGTGGAAAATCTACACTTTTAAAAACAATCTATGGTTTATTAAATTTAAACAGTGGAGATATCTTTTGGAAAGAAAATGAAGTTTTAGGTCCCGAGTTTCATTTAGTCCCAGGAATGGATTTCTTTAAATATGTTGCGCAAGATTTTGATTTGATGCCATACATTTCTGTCTCTGAAAACATAAAAAAATTCTTATCTCGTTTTTATCCTGAAGAAAGTGAAAAACGTACGCAAGAATTGTTAGAAGTAATAGAAATGAAAGCTTTTGAGAACACCAAAGTAAAAAACTTAAGTGGTGGTCAAAAGCAAAGAGTTGCGATTGCTAGAGCTTTAGCAAAAGAGCCTGAATTATTATTATTAGATGAACCATTTGGACAAATAGACAACTTTAAAAAAAACTCTTTACGTAGAAATTTATTTACCTATTTAAAAAATAAAAACATTACTTGTATTGTGGCTACTCATGATAAAAATGATGCACTTTCCTTTGCTGATAGGTTAATCGTTATTAGAAATAATAAAATACTTATAAATAACCATCCTTTAGAGATTTATAAGAATCCAAATAATAAATATGTTGCCGCTTTGTTTGATGATGTTAATGAAATTATGATTAATGGAGATCCAATTTTACTATATCCTCATCAAATAAAAATTATTGAGAAATCAAAACACCAAACTGAAGTTAAAAACTTGAAAGCAAGTGTTTTAAACGCTTATTTTAAAGGTTCTTTTTGGTTAATTGAAGCAAAATTTGAAAACCAAATTGTATTTTTTAATCATTTTGTAACAATAGAAATTGGTGAGCAAATTTATTTAAGTATTCACAAAAATTTATAATATAATAGACACTTTTTCTTACCGTGTTTTTTAAAAAAAATGTCATTAAAATATATGATGTCAAAGAATTCACTAGAATATAAAAAATTATTTTAACTAATTTTTAAAACCTTGTGATCTATCCCATTAAAAGAAATTACTTCATTTTCACTTTTTCCTAACAGTAACTTACCAATAGGTGAAGAAACAGAAACTGCAAAATATTTTTGACAATCAACAATTATTTGTCCTGCAGAAATACTTAAAAAATAATTGCTTTTTTCTGTAAAAATAATACTCCCTAAATGAGCTTTGTTTGATGCTTCTGAGAAATCAATTTTTGCTAAAATTTCATTCATTTGAGAAATACCTTCCAACTGTTGGCTGGCTTTTTCCATTTCTAATTGCAACATTGCTCTTCCTGTTTCGTGTTTATCACCTGCTGAGCTCTTCGTCTCAGATTGCAAAGCTTTTTGGTTTGATGAAATGATTTCTTCAACCGTTTGTGCACGTTTATTTACAAACGCTTTACATTGTTTAAAAAGTTCTTGTTTAATTTTTATCTGCAACATAAATCATTTTAATATATACTTTTTTAGATAGGATAAAACTGCTTCCGCCAACACTAAAATCTTTTCTGTTAAGCGTAAAATTAGCGATAAAACGCACACCCTTTTCGGTCTCTTTTAATTCTAAAGGACTTTCTATCTTTTTTTTAACACCTTTCATTAATAAAAATCCTTTAAGTATGTATTCAGAGTTTGATTTTTTCTCAATACCTGAAGATTCAAACACAATTGTTGGATGGTTATCAACATCGAAATAATCTGATTTTAATAAGTGTTCATCTCTAAGTTCTATGTCTGTAAATATGGATTTAACACTAATTTCTACATTAATAAAACTCTCTTCTAAATTATCAGAATTAAAGTTACTAAAAACTGTAAAATCATTAAAACGCCCATCTACATTAAATCCTAAGTTCTTAATAATAAACGTAATTTCTGATTCTGATTCTGATTCATTTTTAATTCCCTCTTGAGAAAAACAAGTGCAGGTACTTAAGATAATTAGAAATAATAGAGATCTTACTTTAACAAACATATAAATTATTTTTTAAGATTGGTTTTCTAATGTAAATGCAAATGCTCCATAATTTCCATGATGAGAAATTGAACAAGATTTGGTTAATAATTGTTTTCGATGGTAAAAAAGCGGTGCACCAATAGCCGTTTTTCTTTTTTCTATTTCTTCGGATAAAATTCCTGTTTCCTCGGTAAGTTTTTTCTTTAAATCGGTATCGATTGTTTTAGATGAACCAATTGCCGAAAAAATTGTTATTTGTTCTTGAGTTTCTCTAGCTATTGTGCAGAGGTAAAATGTACTCAAAAAAGTAGTCGTATAGAATTTTTTATCCTCAAAACTTACAAAACCCTCGTTTTCATTGGTCAAGGTGCATTCTAGTTTTTGGGGTGCAAAAAAACGTTTTTCAATCTTCTGAGTGCAACTTTTATAAGCAGCTTCCTTCATACTCCAAAACAACCAAACTAGTGAAAATGGATTTTTAGAATTCAATATCTTTTTTTGCTCTTCTTCAGTAAACTGTTTTTCTAAAAAGCCTTTACGCTGCCAATTACTTTGGCTTTTGGCCAACTGTAAATCAACAATATCATTGCCAATCATTATGCTGATAACTTTTGTTCTATAATTTCCATAGCAGCTTTTACCGAAAGCATTTTCTCCATAGAATCATTATCTATTTCTATATTGAATTCATCTTCTACATCTAAAACAACATCCACTAAATTAGCTGAATTTATTTTTAAATCATTAATAAAATCTGTTTCTTCTGTTAAATTCATAAAAGCTTCTTCGTCTTGAATGTATGGCTTTACAATCGCCTTTAACTTTATAATTAATTCTTCTTTTATCATTTTTTTAGATATATTTTTTAAAGATAACACATGCATTTACATCACCAAAACCAAAACTTGCTTTTGCAACAATATGAATGTCTTTATCTATCATTTTAGTCGGGATTTTTTGCGCATCAATCAATTCAGATATTTCTGGATGAATGTCTTCACAATTAATATTTGGGAACACAAACTGTTCTTTAATTTGCAATACAGAAGCAACAGATTCAATAGCACCTGCACCTGCCAAACAGTGGCCAACCATTGATTTTAAAGAGTTTATATAAGGAAAATCTGCTCCTTTTCTCTGTAAAGCATTGCTCCAATTTTCTATTTCTAAGGCGTCTTTTGAAGTGGCGGTTAAATGACCGTTTATCACATCAATTTCTGCTGCTAATATTTCTGAATCTAACAATGCATCTGTAATACATTTCTGAACAGCTTCTGCGTTTGGAGCTGTTAATGTACCGCCATTTCTTTGACCACCAGAATTGATGTTTCCTCCTAGAACTTCTGCATAAATAGTGGCTTTTCTTTCTAAAGCACTTTCTAAAGATTCTAAAACTAAAGCTCCTGAACCACTTCCAGGTACAAATCCTGATGCTGTTTCGCTCATCGGTCTAGATCCTTTTTCTGGAGTTTCATTGTGTTTATACGTCATTACTCGCATCGCATCAAAACCACCCCAAGTATATAAACTACTATCGCTAGAGCTACCAACTAACATTCGTTTCGCTTTTCCGCTTTTAATGCGTTCAAAGCCTAATAGTAAAGCTTCTGTTCCAGTTGTACAAGCTGATGAATTTGTTGTTACTTGATTTCCAAAACCTAGAATTCCGCCTAAATAGGCTGAAATTCCACTTGCCATGGTTTGCACTACAGATGTACTTCCTAAACGTCTTACTTTTTGCTCATCAATTTTATAAATCGATTCTCTAAATTTCTCAATCCCTGAGGTTCCTGTGCCAAAAATTAATCCAGAATCATAATCTAAAATCGAGTTTTCATCCACTGAAAAACCAGCATCTTTCCAAGCATCAATTCCAGCCATACAGCCATATAAAATACTAGTACTATTGAAGCCTCTTAACTGTAAAGGTGTTAAATATTCTAGCTTTTTTTCTTCTGACACTTCCGGAATTCCACCAATGCAACAAGAAAAACCTTTGTCTTTTAATTTTTGGTGAAACGTAATTCCTGAAGTTCCTGATTTTATAGCTTTTGCAAATGCCTCTTTACCAACTCCATTCGGAGCAACAACACCTAGACCCGTAATAACAACTCTGTTTTTCTTTTGCGTTGAATTCATTTCAGTATCATTTTATAAATTTACTTGAGTATTTCTTTAGCAATGATCATTCCAGAAATAGTTCCTCTACAAACCAACTCCTTATTTTTATTAAACATTTTTACTGCACATTTTAATTTATTAAATCTAAAATATTCTTTTTCTGAAACAACCCATACTTTTTCATTGGGATGAACAGTTAAAAAGAAATCAATTTGATTTGATGTTAGTGCTATTTGTGGTTTTATTTCTAATGAAATCTCATCTTTTAATAAATAAACCCCCAAACAAACCACACCAATTTGCGCCATCGTTTCTGTTAAAATTACACCAGGAGTTATTGGGTTTTCTTTAAAATGACCTTTGTAAAAAAACTCGTTTTCTTTGAATGTATAATTTCCTGAAACTCCATTTTCTGAAATATGTGTAATTTCATCAACAAACAAAAAAGGTTTGGTGTAAGGTAAATTTTGTATAATCGTATTTTTATCCATCTCTAATTTAAACTTTCTCCTCCATCAACTTTTATAATGGTTCCATTAATCCAGGAAGATTCGTCTTTACTTAATAGATACACCACATTAGCAACATCCTCCGGAGTTGTTAATTTCCCAAAAGGGTTTCTTTTTAATGTATGCTCTTTTATCGTTTCACTATTAGGAATCATATTTAAAGAAGCAGTATTTGTAACACCAGCTTGAATACAATTTGCTCTAATTCCGAATTGAGCAAACTCTAAAGCAATGTTTCTAGAAATAGCTTCTAACGTAACTTTTGCAGCAGAAACTGCTGCATAATTTTTCCAAGGTTTTGTGTTTCCTTCGCTTGTAAAACTGATAATCCTTGCATCGTCTGTAAATAGTTTTTTATCAAATATTGATTGGAACCAATCGTACAAACTAATAGCCATTGCATTGATAGTGATTTGAAAATCATCATTTTTCAAAACCTGTTTTTCTTGAGAAAACATGGGTTTTAAGTTCCCTTTTGCAATAGAGTGAACCAACGTTTTTACTTTTCCTTTTGTTCCTAATTTTTCTTGAAACTCAAAAAGAAATTGCGTTCTTTTTTCGGCATTTAAAGCATCAAAATTATAAGAAATAAATTCAATTTTTTCTTTTCTAATTTCATCAAAATGATGGTCTATCTCTTTTTTTTGAGCTCTTGAGTTTCTATGAACGACACAAATATTCATACCGTGTTTGGCTAACTTTTTGGCAGTTGCCAAACCCAATCCGCTTGAACCCCCTAAAATTAGTGCCCAATAATTTTTATTTTGGAATTCTCTTACCATTCTAACAAAATTCTTTGTGCAGAAAAACCTGGACCAAAACTCAACATCAAACCTCTTTCTCCTTTTGCTGGGTTTCTATCCATAAAACGCTCTAAAACATACAAAACAGTTGCGCTAGACATGTTCCCATACAAACGAAGTACTTCTTTCGTGTCATCAATGTTTTTACCTAAAACACCAAATAAGTCTTCTACAGTTTGAACGATTTTTTTTCCTCCAGGATGAAAAATCAAATGATTTACGTCCTCAATTGTTAAATTATTTCTTTGTAAAAAAGGATGTACAATAGCTGGAAAATGATCTGATATTTTCTGTGGAACTTCCTTGTCTAAAATCATTTGTAAACCTGTATTCACCAAATTAAAGCCCATCATTTCTGTAGCGTTGTAAAAATGATACATGGCTTCATCTATAATTTCTGGACCTTTATCCTCTTCATATGAAGACAAAATTACACTAGATGCACCATCACCAAAAATAGCAGCACTTACAATATTTGTCATCGAATAATCATCTAACTGAAACGTTGCTGTTGGTGCTTCAACCGCAATAACTACAGCTCTTTTGTTCGGGTTTGATTTTAAAAAATTCTTTGCATAAATAATACCAGAAACTCCTGCCGCACAACCCATTTCTGTAACGGGTAAACGTACTATATCTTGTTTCATTTCTAAAGAATTAATTAAATATGCATCCATAGAAGGAATCATAATGCCCGTACAACTTACTGTAATAATATAATCTAAATCAGTCGCTTTTAAATTTGCTTTTACTAATGCTTTTTTTAATGATTGCTCACCTAGCTTTACAACTTCTCGTGCGTAAATATTATTTTTTTCTTCGAAAGATGTCGCTATAAAAACTTCTTCTGGATCCATAATTGAATAGCGCTTATCAACACCTGCTCCTTCAAAAAGTTTAATTACTTTTCGTTGAAAACGCGAATCTTGATTCTGCATCCATAGTTTTACAAACGGAATGATATCTTTTGTTTCTCTAAAATATTTTGGCAATTGTTTTGCAACTGATATTATTTTTACTTTCATATTATATCTTAATATTTCTAGTTTATATCTTAAACTTAAAGCTTTGGACTTTTTAACATCCAATGAAAACGAAATGCCCATTTCCATGAGATTTCGGGTTTTATGTTTAATTTTTGAGAAATGTTAACTAAATCTTTTCTTTTAAACCCTCTTAAAACAGATGTTAAACCATCTTCAATAATCATCTTGTTTTTTATAAAAATAGATAACAGCATAAATAAATAATACGCTAATTTATGTCTGTGCAAATCGTTCACTACGATTCCTATTTTGGTTTGTTTTAATGTATTTTGTAAAAAAGAGACCAATTGATCTTCTTTAAAATGATGCAGAAATAATGTTGCTAAAACAACATCAAACTTTCTGTTTTTAAATTCCTCTGAAAAAATATCTTGGGTTTCAAAACTCAATTCAGGAAAATCTGTTGATAATTCATTAGCATATTCGATAGCAGTTGGATTTGCATCAATACCAATCAATTTAAAATTGTACTTGTTTTTTCTACCAAACTTGGCAACATCTCGCAAAATATCTCCATGACCACAACCAATATCCACAATGGTAATTTCTTGCTCTTTTGTCTGATTTAGAAGCATTGCTTTTAAACCATTTACAGTTACTAAATTACCACCTAACCAACGATTTATGTTCTCTAATTTATCTAGCGTATCTCGCAATAAATCTCCTCCAATAGAAAAATCGTCCATCAATTCCTCTTTATCTGTTCTCTTTTTTGTGCTTATAAAAAAGTCCATTATATTTCCATTGGTTTACCGTGAGTTTGTTTAATAATTATTGGCAATAAAAAAGGAATTTTCTTTAAAATCAGAAGTAAAACACTTGCAATTTTATCTTTTCGAAACAACATTGCAATGAAATGACCTGCTTTTAAACGAAAACTAAATTTTTTATTCCACTGTCTAATATATTGCTTTTCAAGTTCATTTCTTGATTCAACTTCACCATTAAAGTAATTTAGAATGAGTAAAGATGATAGCTGTGCAGCTTGAATTGCCATACTCATCCCATTTCCACACAATGGATGAATCATTCCTGCAGAATCACCACACATTATAATATGATTTTCTACCGGTTTTTTAGTTTCAAAAGAAATTTGACTAATCGTTAAAGGTTTTTCAAAAATAGCTTCAGAGTTCTTAAATATTTCTTTTAAAAATTGATTTTTAAGAATAACTTTTTCTTGAAAATCATCTATGTTTTTATATTTTTTAAAAGATGATAAATTGGTGATATAACATAAGTTAATTGCATTATTTTCTACTTTAGAAACCCCGCAATAACCACCTTTAAAATTATGAAGCGCTACTAAATCCTCTGGAAAATCTCCTTTTACATGAATTTTGACACCTAAATAAGGTGCTTTTTTTTGAATAAAATCACGGTTCATTTTTACATCTAATAATGAGCGTTTCCCAAAAGCTCCAATAGCAATTTTTGATGTAAAATTTTGATGTTCTTTTGTTTCTATTAAAAAAGAATCCTTAGAATAATCAACATTAACAACAATGTCTTCTAGTATTGTCGCTCCATTTTTTATTGCTTTTTTGGATAACTCAAAATCAAGGGTATAACGAGAAATTCCAAAACCACCCAAAGGTAATTTTGCTGAAATTAAATTACTTTTTGTTGTTGAAAGTTGAAAACTATTGATTTTTACTGCCCCAAAATGAAACGGATTAAAATCAAGAAATTGTAAATAAGGTAAAACTTCATTCGAAATATATTCACCACAAACTTTATGTTTTGGATATTCATTTCTCTCAATTAATAAAACTTTTTTACCAAATTTAGATAAATGAATTGCATTGCATAAACCAGCCAAACCTCCTCCAATTATGATAACATCAAAGTTTTTGTGGATTTCTTTCATAATACTAATTTAATAAATCTGCTAATTCTTTACCAACTAAACTACCAATTGCAATTCCCATTCCTCCTAAGCGAACTCCACAGAAAACATTTTCTGAAAGCTCTTTAACGATTGCTTTTTTCTGATTGCCAACCCCCATAATTCCACTCCATTTGTGATCGATCTCAAAATTTATATTTGGTAAAATAGTTTCTTTTAAGATTTTTTCTAATTCATTTTGAATGATTTCTGTCTGACCAAATGCTGTCGTTTCTTCAGTTTTAAAATCAAGGTTTCTTCCTCCTCCAAAAAGAACTCTATCCTCTATATTTCTAAAATAATAATAGCCTTTTTCTAAATGAAAAGTTCCTCTTATATGCAAGTTTTTTATTGGCTTCGTTATCAAAACTTGAGCTCTTGCGGGCTGTACATTTTCATTCAAAAGTTTTGAAGCAAAACCATTCGTTGCGATGAATATTTTTTTTGTGTAAAAATCTAATCTACTGGTTTTTATGTGTATTTTATTTTGATCTTTTACAAATTCCTCAACACTAATATTATTTAAAATTTTAACGCCTAACTTTTGAACTTTGTTCAACAATTCGAAAGCCATTTTTCCTGTATCAATTTGACCTTCAAAATTATTTACAATGTATTGTTGGTGGACTTTTTGGAAACCAAAAGTATTCTCAGAAATTGAAAAAACATCTTGTTTAAAAATTGGTCTTAGAAGTTGATTAATTTTCTCTTTTTTAGAAATACATGCAGAAAAGAAATCTTGATCATCACACAATTCAAATCCTTTGTTTTGTTGAAAATCGATTTCTTTATCTCCTAAGTTTTTACGCAATAACTGTAAACCTTTCCATCTTTTTTCAACCAAATTAAAAACTTCTTGTTCTGTATGAGAATCTAAATCATCTATTAATTCCGACAAACTCCCAAAACAAGCAAAACCAGCATTTTTAGTACTAGCTCCTTGAGGTAACATTCCTTTTTCAAGAATTAAGATTTTAGCTTTAGGGTGCTTTTTCTTCAATTCTAATGCACAACTTAAACCTACAATTCCACTTCCAACAATTGTAAAATCAATATTTGTAAACCATTCTTTTAATTCCCAGTAACTGTAATTCATCTATATATATTTTTTAAAACAAATGCTGTTTTCCATGTTTTTATATTGCCCGTAATTTGTAATGATTTTATAATTACACTTTTTATAAAATCGTACAGCCTCTACTTGTCTTATTCCTGTTTCTAGAATACATTCTTGATACCCTAATTCTTTTGCCCAAATTTCTAATTCTTGAAGCATTTTTTGTGCAACTCCCGAACCTCTTTTTTCTAAACAAACAAACATTCTTTTTACTTCAACAGTAATATCATCATACTTTTTAATGGCACCACAACCTACTGCAATTTCGTTAAAATAAATGACAACGATATTTTTTAAAACATCAATATGATTAAACTGATTGTAAAAATCATGTTCGTCTCTATCAGTAATCTTTAGAAAAGCATCTAATTCTTTTACCAAGTTGATGAAATCTCTATTTTCTGAATTGGTTCTTTTTATTTGTATTTTCATTTTATTTTTTGTCAGAAATCGAATTGTAACTGCACCCAAAAAGGTTCTTTTATGATGGTGTCTAAATTTCCGAAAGAAATTCCTAATAACCGTACAGAATTTTTTAATTTTTCTTGATATAATAATTCTTTTACAACAGGAAAAAATTCACTTTTATGCTGCATAAAAGCAGCTTTTGTTTTACTTCTTGTGTGTTGTGTAAAATCTGAATATTTAATTTTTAAAGTAATCGTTTTTCCCTTTGTTTTCGATTTTTTCATGCGGTTTTCTAATTCGTCAGCAATCTTTTCTAACTTTTCAAGCATAAAAATTTCTGATGAAATATTCTCATTAAAAGTCCTTTCTGCTGCAATCGATTTTCGAATTCTATTGGGTTTTACAGCGCTATTATGAATTCCTCTAACAATGTTGTAGTAATGAGTACCCGATTTTCCAAAGAGGCTTACCAGTTCTTCTATTGTTTTTTTCTTTAAATCATTGCCTACAAAAATGCCTAAATTATACATTTTTGCAGCTGTCACTTTACCAACTCCATAAAATTTATTGACAGGTAATTCTTCTAAAAAAGCAATAACCTCTTCTGGATGAATAGTTTTTTGACCATTTGGTTTATTAATGTCTGAAGCAACTTTTGCTATAAATTTATTGATGGAAATTCCTGCAGAAGCTCGCAAACCTGTTTTTTTAAAAATACGTTCCCTGATTTCTCTAGCAATTGCATTCGCAGACGGATTTCCTTTCTTATTTTCTGTAACATCTAAATACGCTTCATCTAAAGAAAGTGGTTCAACCAAATCGGTATACTCATAAAAAATTTCTCTAATTTTAGTTGAGATCTCTTTATATCGTTCAAAATCAGTTTTTACAAAAATTAAATGTGGACATTTTTGTTTTGCTAAAAAACTACTCATTGCAGATTTTACGCCAAATTTTCTTGCTTCATAACTAGCTGCAGATACAACACCTCTAATTTCATTTCCTCCAACTGCAATCGCTTTTCCTCTTAATTCTGGGTTGTCTAATTCTGCTACAGATGCATAATAAGCATCCATATCTACATGAATTATTTTACGAAAAGGAGGTTGTAATTCCATCTTTCGAAAATACGAAAAAGATGTTGCTTGTCATTCCTACAAAAGCATGAATCTAAAATACTTAGATTTTAATCCTACATGGTACTCAAAAGTTCATCTACAAGAAAATTAGTGAAAGTAATTAGATTACTTTAAGAAGTTAATACAGTTTTTTATGGTTGTTTCAAGCTCTTCTGAAAGATGATT
>CEST01043899.1_pt1 | contig 26823 bp, 18 predicted proteins | sample 326921 | NCBI WGS metagenome assembly CEST01 (sample SAMEA2621509, study PRJEB7988) | marine metagenome | biome: marine biome (ENVO:00000447); feature: surface water layer (ENVO:00002042); material: "saline water (ENVO:00002010), including plankton (ENVO:xxxxxxxx)" | depth 5 m
AAATTTGTTTGGGGATCTATATCTGTTGAAATTACCATAATAGGCAAGTTACTGTCACTTAATATTGTTTGTTGCCCAAATGATACTTGCCATAAAAACAGAAAAAGGAATGTTAAGAGGAAGGATTTTTTGTTCATATTTATATTTATAAGAGGTTTTTTAGAAACTTAAATTGCCATTAAATTAAAAAAATAATTGATTAAAAAAAATACCGAAATAGATGGTTTCATTAGTATCGCTTTATTGTTTTTGAGATAGTAAAGATAATGTATTTGCAATAATTAAAATATTTTCAATTACTGCACTATATAGTTTGACTAAAGCCCTTTAGGCTCAAAAGTTATTCTTGGCGATAATTTATTATTATGGAAGATAATTTCTTGTAAAAACATCTAAATCTTCATTGAAATAGTGTGAGGTAACGCTCCCATTCTTAAAGGCTTTATTGTCTTTGTGTTACTAATTTTGGGCTACTTTACGTTTTGTTACACAAAACCTTGTTGGCGCCTTAAGGGTATAAAACAGTCAACCAAGGCTAAGAAAATCAATTAAACAATCTCTTATCTACTTGCATCTATATATAAATATTCTTGGTTGTCATTGTTGCAGTTTTAGATTAACTTGGGCATTAATAACTGGTCTAGCAAATAATTTTAACAATAAAATAGACCTACTAAGGCTCACTCCAGATCACACCCCACTACTTCTTGGAATATTGCTATTGAAATCTTAACAAAAACGAACAAACTAATCTATACACTATGCAGTTTTTAACATTCATTGGGTTTACAGCCTTAGTAGCTATCATATCGTATTATAAAACAAGAAATACGCAAGATGCCTCAACAGATGGATACTTCTTGGGTGGTCGTAGCTTAACAGCTGGTGTTATTGCAGGTTCTTTGTTACTCACCAACCTATCTACCGAACAAATTGTTGGCTTAAACGGTTCTGCATACCAAAGTGGTTTGTCTGTTATGGTTTGGGAAACACTAGCTGCAATTGCAATGGTTGTTACAGCTATATTTTTATTACCAAGATACCTAAAGGGAGGGCTCACAACGGTACCTGGTTTTTTAGCAAAACGCTTTGATGTTACAACAAAAACCCTCACCTCGGTTTTGTTTCTAACAGGGTATGTAGTGGTGTTACTTCCTGTTATTTTATATTCTGGCTCTTTAGCCATTAGTGGCATGTTTGATATACCAGCATTATTAGGGGTTACTCACACACAATCTATTTGGATTTGTGTATGGGCAATAGGAATTATAGGGTCTGTCTATGCAGTATTTGGGGGCTTAAAAGCTGTTGCTGTTTCAGATTCAATTAATGCAATTGGTTTACTAATTGGAGGGATTTTAATTCCTGTTTTTGGCCTAATGATCATTGGTGATGGTAGTATTATGGATGGAATTTCAACCTTAACAAGCCAAAACCCAGAAAAGTTTAAATCTATGGGAGGAGCATCAGACCCTGTACCCTTTTATACTATTTTCACGGGTATGATGTTGGTGCAATTATTTTATTGGGGTACCAATCAACAAATTATTCAAAGAGCACTTGGAGCTAAAGACTTAAAAGAGGGTCAAAAAGGCTTGCTATTAGCATCTTTTATAAAAATATTAGGACCTATCATTGTAGTTTTACCTGGTATTATTGCCTACCACTTATTTCAAGGATCTTTAGAAAGTGCAGATAGCGCTTACCCTATGTTGGTTAGGAAGGTATTGCCAAGCCCATGGGTTGGTTTTTTTGCTGCAGTACTGTTTGGTGCTATTTTAAGCTCCTTTAATAGTGTTTTAAATAGTTCTGTAACACTTTTTGGAATTGATGTCTACAAACAACATATAAACAAAGATGCAGACGAGAAAACGATTGTAAAATACGGGAAAATATTCGGGGTCTTTTTAGCAGTTGCTGCCATGTTTATTGCTCCTTTAATAGCAAATGCTGGAACACTATTTGACTACCTTCAAGAAATTAATGGTATTTATAGCATCCCAATTTTCTCTATTATCATTGTAGGCTATTTAACAAAACGAGTACCTGCCATTGCTGCTAAAATTGGCTTAGTTTCTGGGTGTACATTATATATTATTAGCCAATTTTTTATGCAACCTTACTTTGTAAACAAAGCATTAGAGGCGGCAAAAATAGCTGGAGTTACAGACAAAGACTCGCTTGCTTTAGTTGCAGCGCAAGCCTACCCACACTTTTTAGACATCATGGCCATTTTATTCACTCTTAATGTAGCAATCATGCTAGTTATTGGAAAAATAAAACCAAGAAAAGAACCTTACCTTCAAGAATATACCAAGCAGGTAGATATTACACCCTGGAAATACACAAAGCATACCGGTATTGCAATCTGCGTCATTGTAATTGGAGTATATATTTATTTTGCATAAACCCGAATCATAGGATAGTAAAAAAATAAGGTTAGGCATGAAACCTTTAGCTCTACTCAAAGAGATACTGCATTAAAAAATGAAGACAACTACCGTAAATACTATCTAAAATAAAATTACAATACAACCTACTAGTTTATCTTAAAGCCAAATTGAAGACATTTTACCTGTTATTAGTAAAAGAATTCTAATTACTTAACACACTGAGACTCTCATCTAACACCACTCTAGATTATTAATAAAAAAGCCATAATCCGTTTCAATGTTAAAGTAATCACAATCAATAATCTGCCCTTGCAGAATCCACAGTATTTTCGTAAGTTTAAAAAAAAGTAAAAGAAGTCAATACCCTATGGATTTATTACAAGAAGCAGCTGAGTTTGAGAAAGCAAAAATGAGTCATATGTCTACCAGTGATCGTGTACACGCATCACGAGAGGCAAAAAGGCTTGTACTTGCTATCAATGAATTGTACAAAGAAACAAAAGATGAAAAATTAATGGATGCCATGAAACGCATTACTGCGAAAAAGAAAAAAATTGAAGTCCGCCTCAAGGGTAGGTCAGAGATAAGCTAATAAAAAAAACCGCGCTAAACAGCGCGGTTTTTTTATGCCCTAAAAATAAAAAAATGCAGCGCAAGATTACATCAAATAAGGTTAAAAAAAATACACTGATGTTTTCATTATTATTGGTTCATTTTTAAAAAATTATATTAATATTGTCCAAACAATAAAACAGCAGCAACTTTAAAATAAAAGTTGCTGTTTTTTTTCATTAGATACCCTAGAATAAACAATGGATTTATTAGAACAAGCAAAAGCATATGAAGATGCAAAAATGAGCCACATGTCTACGAGTGACAAAGTCTCTGCATCACGAGAAGCCAAAAGACTTATACTGGCTATAAACGAGCGTTATAAAGAGACAAAAGACGAAAGCCTTATGGACCTTATGAAAAGGCTCACCGTTAAAAAGAAAAAGATTGAAAAAAGATTGGGAGGACTGCCAACAGAGCTGTAAGCTCAATATATCTCAAAAAAAAACCGCTTCAAACAGAAGCGGTTTTTTTATGTTAAGAACAAGGCCTACTACAAAAATTCAACCTGTCCGTTTTCTATATGATACATCCCCCCTACTACCTTGATCTCTCCAGCAGCTTCCATCTCTTTTAATACTGGACTCATAACCCTAAGATTATCTATGGCCATATGTACATTTTTAACCGCTACTGTATTTACAAAATCAATGTTATTTGAACTACGCAAGCTCTCATCTATAGGCTCTGTAACCGCCGCAACTGCAGGTTCTATTTTTTTAATCAAGCCTGTAAGGTTTCCTAATCTTGCATGATCACAAGCCCCTTTTACAGCGCCACATGCCGTGTGCCCTAAAATTACAATAACCTTAGTGCCCGCTAGTTTTGTGGCAAACTCCATAGACCCAAGAATATCCTCGTTCACAAAATTTCCTGCAATACGAATGCTAAACAAATCTCCAATACCTTGATCAAAAACCAACTCTGCAGAAACGCGTGAGTCTATGCAGTGCAATACTGTAGCAAAAGGAAATTGTCCTGTGCTGGTCTGGGCAACCTGGTCTAATAAATCTCTAGAGACTTGTGTGTTGTTTGTAAATCTTGAATTTCCGTCTTTTAATGCCTGTAAAGCAGCATCTGGGCTCATCGCCGCTTGTGTTTGTTTTGTTTGTGCTTTCATAATTATTTAATTTTCTGTGCTAAATTTACGATACTTTTTTTGGTCTTAATGTGAAAAATTTGATAAAACTTTCTGGGTTTTCTATCTCACCCTGTTCAGAAATCAACTTGATATTTATATTTCTATTTTGAGCCTTTTCTTGAAAATCTTCAAGAATTTCAATAATGTCATTATCCAAAAAACGTGTTTTGGTTACATCCAGCTCTAAACTACTGTTTGCAGGAAGTGCATCCAACTCTTTTAAAATAGCTCCTTTATTAAAAAAGGTAACCTCTTCTGCAAGGGTCATTTTTACTTTTACAAGCCCGTTACTCTTGTCTTCTATATGTAAAAAATGAGAATTTTGATAACTCTTTATCAAAATAACAACAACACCTACGGCGAGTCCTAAGGCAATACCAACAAGTAGATCTGTAAACACAATACCTAACACTGTAACAATAAAAGGCACAAATTGCTTCCAGCCTAAGAGGTACATTTGCTTAAACAAAGCCGGCTTTGCTAATTTATACCCTACAATTAACAAGATAGAAGCCAGTACAGACAAGGGTATTTTATTTAAAAGAGTTGGTATGGCTACCACAGAGATTAATAATAAAAAACCGTGTATAATTGCTGCCATCTTCGTTTTACCGCCAGATTGTATGTTGGCAGAGCTCCTCACTATAACTTGTGTTACCGGTAAGCCACCTATTAACCCAGATACTATATTACCCGCACCTTGTGCTAAAAGTTCTTTATTGGTGGGTGTCACGCGTTTTTGAGGATCCAACTTATCAGTAGCCTCTGCACAAAGCAAGGTCTCTAGACTAGCCACTAAAGCTATAGTAAAAGCTGTAATCCAGATAGCTGGATTTAAAATTTCAGAAAAATTTGGGGTACTAAATTGTCCTAAAAACATATCAAAACTATCGGGAATAGGTACACTAACTAGATGCTCTCCAGAAATACCAAAAACATCACTGGCCTTGGTAGATACAAAATACAGTATTCCAACCGCTACGGCCACCAAAGGTCCTTGAATAAGCGTGAAAATCTTTCCTTTACTAGAAAGCACATTACTCCATAAAACCAGTATAACCAGTGCTATTATTGCAATAATGGTTGGCCCTACACTTATGGAATTAACTGCGTTAAGGATTCCAGAAAAGGTAGTGTCACCATCTACTTGAAAGAAAGCAAAACTACCTTCTGGCGCAGAATCATACCCAAAAAAGTGCGGGATCTGCTTTAAAATAATAATGATACCAATACCAGTAAGCATTCCTTTAATAACAGAAGAAGGAAAATAATACCCAATAACACCTGCTTTTAAAAAGCCAAATACCATTTGTATTACACCCCCTAGCACGACCGCTAACAAGAAGTTTTCAAAGCCTCCTAAACTTCCAATTGCAGTAAGTACAATAGCAGCTAATCCTGCCGCTGGACCACTTACGCCCACTTGAGAACCACTTAAGACTCCCACTAAAATACCACCTACAATTCCTGCAATAAGTCCAGAGAAAAGTGGAGCTCCACTGGCCAAAGCGATACCCAAACAAAGGGGTAATGCAACAAAAAATACAACAATACTTGCAGGAATATCGTTCTTTAAATTTTTAAAAATATTTGAATTAATCATAAACACGGGGGCAAAACGGAAGTATCCATCTTGCAATTTTTAAATTAAAATTTGAATTAGAAACACATGTATAGGCTCCTGCTCAAAGAACAAGAAACACGCGTGTAGTGTATATTAAAGTAAGGTGTCTGGAGGTGGAATACTTATCTCTAGAATAATGTCACCAAAAAAAGGATGTGGTGCCCCTACTCTTTTGCGATTTTGCAAACAGGTAATTGTCACTGTTTCTAGGGCCTCTTGAGAGAGTATTTTTTCTTCTTCAGAAACTTCTTTTTCTTGTTCTTTCTTGTTTTCTTTTTCTGTTTCTCCCTCGATATCAATATCTAATATAGCAATAACCTCAAACCCAGAGGCATTCACTAAGCCAATGATAGGCTGTCCTAAAAAGAAGCACAGCACCAAAGAAAAAACCAGTATTTTATGAGTATGTAATAGGGTATGGCTTAACATTAAAGAGCGTTTATAGTTTGAAACACTAGGTTTGTATAAAATTGTACTACAGTGTCTTGATCTGTATCTATGTCTGTTAAAGAAGGTAGGTGCTCAGAAAAATAACGCTGTTGGTGTGATCCTTCTATTACCGTAGAAATAAGCATGTGAGGATATTTATACTTAGCGTTAACAGTCAACACCATCTCACTTAAACGTTGTACAACATTTTTATAGGTCTTAAAATACCCCTTTGCGTTGTCTACAGCAATCTCTTTTGTATGGTAGGCCTTGGCAGACTCTGAAATGATAATTTTTTGCAACAATACTTCATTGATATATGAAAAAGAATGATCTTCTGTAATCTTGCGTGTAATAACACCAATGGCTTTTTGTAACCGTGCCTCTGGCGCTTCTATATTGGCTGTTTTAAAGACTATCCTATAAGATACCCAACTCCAATACCAACTTATAAGATAGACAAGCAACATATGCTTGCTTTCAAAATAACGATACACAGAACTCTCGTTAGAACCTATTTTCTCTCCTAACTTCTTGAAGGTGAAATGTTCAAAACCAATCTCATCAATCAAGGCAATACTATGAGACACTATTTTTTTACCAAGGGCAGAAGATTCTGGGTTCTTGGTATAAAAGCATTCATCAATATGTATATTTATAGGTAATTGTTCCATCTACATACAAATATAATAGTATTACTATTAAAAATAGATGTAAATATATTATTAGTAAAAGTTTAACTCTTTTACCCAAGCTAAGTTTCACAAAAAGACAAGGTAAGTACATAAAAAAACCTCGACACATTGCGGTGTCGAGGTTTTACAAGATTGTATTTAGGTATTATTTAAACACCACTACTCTTTTGGCTGCTTTGTATGCTCCGTTTGTTAAGCTAACAAAAAACACGCCCACTGGCTGAGCACTAAAGTCTAAGCGTGTAGTATGGGTTTGCCCTGTACTTGTCAATAGACCATTAAAGACTTGTTGACCTATCGTGTTATAAACACTATAGGTAATAGCTCCAAAGTCTTTTGTTGTAGAAAAAATAACATCATACTGTTTTGAACCAGAAGCGACAATGGCAAAATCACCACTATTAAACTCTTGATCTCGAACCGATAAGGCGGTATTGTTAATTGTCTTTGTAAAAGAATCGTTTGGTGTGTTTGAATCTCCAGTTAAAATGGTACGAGCTTCAATTTCGTATTCTTCTTGTGGTGTAGATAAATCTATAGTAGTATTAAATGTATAGGTTGCTTGAGAGAAAGGCGCTATTGTTTGTGTAAACACCTCTGTATCTATCAAATCGCCATTAACTCGCAATGCTATCTCAAAATTACTTTGAGGTGCAGTACCAAAATTAAAGAGCTTTACTGTAACCGTTTCTGCATCTGTTAAAGCATCACCACTTACGGGTGTTTCAAAATTAAATACCCCTATATCTTCAGAGAAACCATTGTTTAAGGTAAATGAAGCAATACGAGTTCTCCATTGGTTTACTCCTTGAAAATACTCTGAAGTATGCCAAAATGTTACACCATCTGGATCCATGGTAAGGTGCGCGTAATCTCCAAACCTGTTAGTACTTGATTGTCTTCCAAGACCATCCCAAATAGTTCCTTCAGGAAACGTCATCTCCCCCAAAGCATCACCATCATAACGTCCTGTATACTTTATACTTACAGATGTGTTTTCACTACTTAAGTTATAGGCCATTCCAATATTTCCATCTTGATCCATACCAGCACTACTCATAAATCTACTCTCTCCATCATTTGGAGCATACGACCCTTCTTGAAAAATAGACCAAAAACTGTCTGCGTCTGTATTACGCAACTCTATCCAACGAATACCTCCTCGGGTTGCACCCATATCTTCGTTAAAGGTAATAACCCATGAGTTATGATCTGCAAAACTTCTATAGTTTGCTGCGTAACTAATGACACCAGAAGCTCCATCTAAGCGTTGGTCGGTATTTGGTTGTTTAAAATCTCCTTGCCCAAATGCACGAAAGTAAGAATCAAAGGGCTGGGTAGCAATTTCTTGAGGCTGGCTTACAGTAGAATTATCAGGATTTACAAAATCTGTTTCAATAGTCCAAACCTTTAGGTGATCAAAGTTAATACCACCCCATGCGCCGTCTTGCAAGTAAACAATAAAGGCTGGGCTATCTGTATCTGCATCATTACCAATTAAGTTGGCTGGCTCTGGACTTATAACAGTAAATGGGTTTCTTGTAAACTGCGGTAAATTAAAACCTATAATGGTTGGGTCAAGATCTCCATTAATCATTGCTTGTCTGTCCAAAACATAGGCTTTGTTACCCTGTGTTTTGTTTGCAGTTAAATAATATCCATCATGCCATATAGAATAGTGTGGGTAATCTGGAAATGCATCTAAAGAAAAATCATACACGTTATAAGAACCTGTAGGATCTGGCGTTTGAGAAATACCAATAATCAATGAATTGGTAGCTATATTAAATTGACTTACAAAAAAACGATCTGCAAGATGATCATACATAACAATAGGATCTCCATTGCTATTTCCATTTCCTAAAAAAGTTCCTAGCGTGGTAGGTCCCGCAAGAAGACCTCCTGTTTTGTCAAATATTTTAACTACTAAATTTACAGCATGCACATAATGGTTTGGCCCTACAGCTCCTGTTGGGTCTGGCGGTACTGCCTGTCCTTCTTGTACAGATGCACCTTGAAAGTTTTGCAACACTGTAAGGGGGTCTCTTGTACCTTGAGTGTCCTGAAAACCTTGATGTTGCCCCTCTAGTGGTAGGTCATTTTGGTTAAGCACAGCATTTTTCTGTGATGGGTCAAACTTTTGCTTGATTTCTCTAGCATAATCAAAACCTTCTTGTTCCATTTCTGGAGCAGTTGGCATGTCACGCAGTGCAATAGTAGCTCCCAAGAAGGTTCCTTGAGAAACAATACTTGGTCCTTGTGTTTGCTGTCCAAAAGCTTGGCAAGAAAGTAAAATAGCGCATGCCATTAGTAGATTTCTTAATTTCATAGATTGTTTGATTTAATTGATTTAATTGATTTATATGCAATTTAAGGTTTAAAGGTGAGTTAATTGTCAATAAACATTATAGTTAACGCAACTTTAGGTTTTACAAAAGGCAAGGTAGCCTCTTTGATAAGCAGAATCTAACAAAACAACTCACAATAATCTCATACTCGATTCTTAACTCAAAAAACACTGTTAAAAAGTTTCTAATAACCTTGACTGAATCCAATATTTTCTACTAAAAAATTTCAGAAAAAAAACTACCTTTACACTTTAAAACCCATTCAAATACCATCAAGAATGATTCACTTTTTTGGAGACGTTAAAAACAAAGTCTTTGCTGTCCAGACACCCTCAGAAATTTCAAAAAAAAGCACCCAGAAACTGGAATGGCTTTTTGGCAATACACCACAAATAAAGCAGTCCGCAATTGCGGATTTTTTTATTGGTCCACGTGCCGCTATGATTACTCCATGGAGTACAAATGCTGTTGAGATATCTCAAAACATGGGCGTTGAAGGTATTATTAGAATCGAGGAGTTTAATAATACTGCAAAAATGCTAGAAGGGTTTGACCCAATGCTTTTGCAAAAGTATACTGCGTTAGATCAAGAAATATTTGACGTAAAGGCAATTCCAGAACCTATAAAAGAAATACACGACATTGCTGGTTATAATGCCTCAGAAGGATTGGCATTGAATCAAGAAGAAGTTGCCTACCTAGATGCTCTTGCAATAAAACTGGATAGAAAATTAACAGACTCTGAAGTATTTGGTTTTAGCCAAGCTAACAGTGAACACTGCAGGCACAAAATATTTAATGGTACTTTTATTATTGATGGAGAAGAAATGCCGTCTTCCTTATTTAAATTAATCAAGAAAACCGCCAAAGAAAATCCAAATGAAATTGTCTCTGCCTACAAAGACAATGTTGCCTTTGTAAATGGACCTACAGTAACACAGTTTGCACCAAAAAGTGCAGACAAACCAGATTATTACCAAAATAAGGATTTTAATAGTGTTATTTCAATAAAAGCAGAAACACACAACTTTCCAACCACCGTAGAACCTTTTAATGGAGCTGCAACTGGAAGTGGTGGAGAAATTAGAGATCGATTAGCAGGTGGAAAAGGATCATTGCCCCTTGCAGGAACTGCAGTGTACATGACATCCTACTCTAGGCTAGAAAAAAATCGGCCTTGGGAACAAGCCATGGAAGAAAGAGATTGGCTATACCAAACACCACTTGATATTCTTATAAAAGCCAGTAATGGCGCTAGTGACTTTGGTAATAAATTTGGGCAACCCTTAATCACAGGATCTGTACTCACCTTTGAACACGAGCATGAAGCACGAAAGCTAGGCTTTGATAAAGTAATTATGATGGCCGGAGGTATTGGCTATGGTAAGGCAGAACAGGCTATAAAAGACATTCCTCAAAAAGGCGATCAAATAGTAATCCTAGGAGGAGAAAACTACCGTATTGGTATGGGCGGCGCTGCGGTATCTAGTGCAGACACAGGAGTGTTTTCAAGCGGTATTGAATTAAATGCAATACAACGCTCAAACCCAGAGATGCAAAAACGTGCTGCCAACGCCGTAAGAGGTATGGTAGAGAGTGACGTAAACCCAATTGTATCGATTCATGATCATGGTGCGGGTGGACACCTCAACTGTTTAAGCGAGTTGGTAGAAGACACTGGAGGAACCATCAACCTTGATGCACTTCCAGTGGGAGACCCTACCCTCTCTGCTAAAGAAATTATAGGCAACGAGTCTCAAGAACGTATGGGATTAGTGATTGGTAAAAAAGACATAGATATCTTACAGCGTGTGGCTGACAGAGAACGATCACCCATGTATCAAGTTGGAGAAGTTACAGGAACACACCGCTTTACTTTTGAAAGTAAGACAACAGGTGAAAAACCAATGGATTTTGCATTGAGTGATATGTTTGGAAGCGCTCCAAAAACAATCATGACTGACACTACCCTGCAGACAAACTATAAGGCAGCAAGCTATAGCATTTCAGAAATTAAAAAATATACATTACATGTTTTACAACTAGAAGCAGTTGGATGTAAAGATTGGCTAACAAACAAAGTAGACCGATGTGTTACTGGTAAGGTTGCAAAACAACAATGTGCAGGTCCTTTACAACTACCACTCAATAACTGCGGTGTAATGGCCTTAGATTACAATGGTAAACAAGGGGTTGCTACCAGTATTGGTCACTCCCCTATTTCTGGATTAATTGACCCAGTAGCAGGTTCTAGAAATTCTATCACAGAATCATTAACAAATATTATTTGGGCACCTCTTGAAAAAGGAATAAAGAGTATTTCACTATCTGCCAACTGGATGTGGCCTTGCAACAACCCTGGTGAAGATGCTCGTTTGTATAAAGCTGTTGAAGCGATTAGTGATTTTAGTATTGCTCTTGGCATTAATGTACCCACTGGAAAAGATTCGCTTTCCATGAAGCAGAAATACAAGAATGAAGAAGTAATATCTCCTGGAACAGTAATTATTACGGCTGCTGGACATTGTAGCGATATTAAAAAGGTTGTAGAACCCGTATTGCAAAAAGACAAAGGAAGCATCTACTACATTAATGTAAGTCAAGATGCTTTTAAACTAGGAGGATCTTCTTTTGGGCAAATATTAAACAGCATTGGCACACAAGCCCCAACAGTAAAAAATGCTAGCTATGTAGCCAATGTTTTTAACACTATACAGGCACTTATACTAGACAAGCAAATTGCCGCAGGACATGATGTAGCCTCTGGTGGTTTAATTACAACACTACTAGAAATGTGTTTTGCAGACACCAACCTAGGAGCCACATTAGATCTTTCTAAAATCAACGAAGAAGACACCGTAAAGCTATTGTTTTCAGAGAATTGCGGTATCGTAATTCAAGCAATGCATGATGACACCTTTGAGAGCACATTACAAAAAAACAATATTCATTACACTACTATTGGAGCGGTATCTAATCAAGAAGAACTAACAATCACCAACCATAGTGATGTGCTCTGTTTTAGTATTACTGAAATGAGAGACGCTTGGTATAAAACATCTCACTTATTAGACTTAAAGCAAAGCGGGAAAATGGCAGTGCCTCGTTTTGAAAATTATAAAAACCAACCGCTAGACTTTACATTCCCGAAAGATTTTGACGGAAAAAAACCTATTATTGACCCTTCTAAAAAACGTATTAAAGCTGCTATTATTAGAGAAAAAGGAAGCAACAGTGAACGTGAAATGGCAAACGCCATGTACCTCGCTGGCTTTGATGTTAAGGATGTACACATGACAGACTTAATAGCGGGTAGAGAAACCCTTGAAGATATTAAATTTATTGCTGCTGTTGGTGGCTTCTCAAACAGTGATGTGCTCGGAAGTGCTAAAGGTTGGGCCGGTGCCTTTTTGTATAATGAAAAAGCAAATACAGCATTGAAAAATTTCTTTGCCAAAAATGACACACTTTCTCTAGGGGTTTGTAATGGATGTCAATTATTTGTTGAATTAGGATTGCTTAACACCGAGGATACAGAGAAACCAAAAATGCTTCACAACGATAGCGGGAAGTTTGAATGTAATTTTACCTCAGTAACAATTCAAGAAAATAATTCGGTGATGCTCTCAAGCCTTGCAGGGAGTACTCTTGGAATATGGGCAGCACATGGTGAAGGTAAATTTTCATTCCCAAAAGAGGAAGGTCATTATAATATTGTAGGAAAATATGGATATGATGCATTTCCAGCCAATCCAAACGGTAGTGACTTTAACACCGCAATGATGACAGATACCACAGGAAGACACTTGGTAATGATGCCACACCTCGAGCGCTCTACATTTCCTTGGAATTGGGGACACTACCCAAACAACACACAAGATGAGGTAAGTCCTTGGCTAGAGGGGTTTGTAAACGCAAGAAAATGGCTGGAAACTACATAATTTTCTCACTTTCAATACATGTTTAACGAATATTAAAGACACCAAAGTCTATTCTATTAGTATCTTTGAGACCTATTGTTGTGCTATACAATATGGAATTTTAAAAAAAATATATGAATAAGATCTTAGTATCGCTGTTAATAATATGCAGTACAATGAGCAGTTTTTCTCAATCTTTTGTAGAAAAATTTCAACGCGCAAAAATTTATTACTCTGTTTCACAAGACCTCTCTAGACTAGAGAGTCTTGGCCTAGCTGTGGATCATGGTACATACAAAAAAGGATATTTTATTATTTCAGAATTCTCAACCACAGAACTAGACATAGCGCGCGCAAATGGTTTTAAAGTTGAAGTATTAATACAGGACTCTAAAGAACACTTCTTAGCAAGAAACAACACACAAGCACCGCTTCTGAATTTAAACTGTGGAGAAACGGGAGAAGATTACCAAACTCCTACACACTTTAATGACCCATCGGGTTCTATGGGAGGATATTTTACCTATCAAGAAGTACTTGACGAGTTAGACCAAATGAAAGCCCTATACCCTAACCTTATAACAACCAAAGAGAACATAAGCACCTTTTTAACACAAGGACAGCCAGATAACTCTGTAAGCCCGTCTATTGGTGGTAATGGTATTAAATGGGTGAAAATAAGTGACAATCCAGATACTCAAGAAGCAGAACCACAATTGTTATATACTGCGATACATCATGCGCGGGAGCCTATGTCGTTGCACCAACTTATTTTTTACATGTGGTATTTACTAGAAAACTATGAAACAGACCCTGAAATAAAAGGAATTGTAGATAATAGTGAGTTGTACTTTGTTCCTGTTGTTAACCCAGATGGATACCTATACAATGAAAAAACAGACCCTAATGGCGGTGGGTTTTGGAGAAAAAACAGAAGAAGTAATGGAAACGGAACCTTTGGTGTAGACAATAATAGAAACTACGAATATTTTATTGATGGCAACACCAACAATGGTATGTGGGGAGGCGAAGGCTCTTCTGGTAATCCAGATAGTCAAGTATACAGAGGAACAGCTCCTTTTAGTGAAGTAGAAAATCAAGCCATGAAATGGTTTGTAGAACAGCACAATTTTATAATGGCTTTTAACAACCATAGTTATGGTGACCTGCTTCTTCGCCCTTTTGGGTACATAGAAAACATGCCATCTCCAGATGAAGAATTACTTGACAATTTGGGAGCAGAGCTAGTTTCAGATAATGGTTTTAACAATATCCTATCGGCAGAATTGTATGCTGCCGCAGGAGATAGTGATGATTTTATGTACGGCACTGTTGGTACGCACGATAAAATTTATGCATATACTCCAGAAATTGGACCAGAGTTTTGGCCTCCATCAAATCAAATTGAGCCTATTGCAAAAAGCATGATGTATCATAACTTGACATCTGCAAAAATGATAAACAACTTTGCTTCTTTACAAGATACTGCACCAATATTTACAGGAACAAACCCTGTAAACAATGCGTCCTTTGACATTAAAAGGTTTGGCTTGGCCGGAGAAGGAAACTTTACGGTAACTTTAAATCCAGTTTCTACTAATATTGAAGCCTCTGGTGATGCCGTAAGTTTTTCAGCATTGGCATTGTTAGAAACCCAAGATGGAAATATACAATATACCCTAGGTGGCTTAGTAAACAGCGGAGACCCTGTTGTCTATGAATTAATTGTTAATAACGGTGTATTTGACACGACCCTTTTAGTGACCAAAGTTTTTGGGAGTCTTTCTACCGTTTTTCAAGATGATGCCTCCTCTATAGCAAACTACTCAAACAACGGATGGGCTACTACAACACAAAGTTTTGTTTCTGCCCCTAGTAGCATCACAGAGTCACCAAATGGAGATTATAATGGTGATGCAAATAAAGCTATTGTTTTAAACAACACCATTGACCTCTCTGGGGTTATTGGAGCTAATGTTACCTTTTGGACCAAGTTTGATATAGAAAGCAACTATGATTATGCACAGTTTCAAATTTCTATAAACGGTGGTAACAACTGGATATCACAATGTGGATTATATACAAATGCAGGTAGCTCAAACCAACCAGAGGGACAACCACTGTATGATGGCTTACAAAATGATTGGGTACAGGAGCAAATAGACTTGAGTGATTATATTGGTGAGACTATTAAAGCAAGATTTATCTTTAGGTCTGATGGAGGTGTTGAAGCTGACGGGTTTTACTTTGATGATTTAACATTTAATACATTAAATGATGACACGCTTTCTGTAACAGACCAACAGCACTACCAATTTGGTATATATCCAAACCCAGTAAAAGATATACTGCATATTACTACTACCTTACACAATTACACAGCAGATATTTACACCATACAAGGGCAGCGTATAGCTTCAGCCAAGGCCTCTGGAAATCATTCTTTAAATTATAGTGCGCTAGCTACTGGAGTTTACATTTTAAAACTTACAGAAGAAGGAACTACACAAACATTTAAAATTATTAAGCAATAAAAAATATAGTAGTTAAAAAAAATGTCATATCGGCTCGCTGATATGACATTTTTTTTGTCATTCCAATTTAATTCTTGAAGTTATATAAAACGAATAATTTTCACTATTTTGCATTCATAGAAATTACAATGATATGACAGAAGTAAAAAGACTTTTTGACTTTCCATATTACCAATTAGAAAATTACCCTCAAGAGGCTGCATTGGTAAGCAAAGTAAATGGAACATGGATTAAAACATCCACCAAACAATACATAGATCAAGCCAATGCTATAAGCCGTGGTTTAATTAAACTAGGAGTAGAAGCCAATGATAAAGTAGCCATAATTTCTATGACAAATAGAACTGAATGGAATATTTGTGATATTGGTATACTACAAACAGGTGCCCAAGATGTCCCTATATATCCTACTATTTCTGAGCAGGACTATGAGTATGTACTCAACCACTCAGAATCTAAATATGTATTTGTTTCATGTGCAGAAGTATTAGAAAAAATAAATAAGATAAAAGCAAACGTACCTACCCTTTTGGGAGTATACAGCTTTGAAGATATTGATGGTTGTGATTCTTGGCAAGAGGTTATTAGCCTTGGTAATGAAAATCAAGATTTGCAGCAAGATGTGCAAAAACGTATGGATGCTGTTAGTGAAGATGATTTAGCAACACTTATCTATACCTCTGGGACTACCGGGAAGCCAAAAGGAGTAATGTTAAGCCACAAGAACATTGCCTGTAATGCAAAACATAGTAAAGGTAGATTGCCTATAGAAATGGGGAAATCTAAAGCATTAAGTTTCCTTCCTGTGTGCCATATTTATGAGCGTATGCTATTGTACATGTACCAGTATTGTGGTGTAAGTATTCATTTTGCTGAAAGCCTAGAGACCATTAGCGACAATCTTAAAGAAATACACCCAGAAGTAATGACGGCGGTGCCGCGTTTACTCGAAAAGGTGTATGATAAAATTATTGCCAAAGGGGCAGATTTAACTGGTGTTAAAAAGAAACTTTTCTTTTGGGCGGTAGAACTAGGCCTTGAGTGGCAACCTTATGGACAAAATGGCTGGCTTTATGAAGCTAAACTAAAGGTAGCACGCAAGTTAATTTTTAGTAAGTGGCAAGAAGCCCTTGGTGGAAACTTAAAGGCTATTGCATCTGGTTCTGCAGCATTACAACCAAGACTTGCTCGAGTTTTTAACGCAGCAGGTTGTCCTGTAATGGAAGGGTATGGTCTTACAGAGACCTCTCCTGTTGTTACTGTAAATGATATACGTAATGGAGGTTTTAGAATTGGTAGTGTTGGAAAAGTATTACCAGACACCGAAATTAAAATTGCTCAAGACGGAGAAATTTTAGTAAAAGGACCACAAGTAATGCAAGGGTATTACAAGGATCCAGAACAAAGTGCAGAAGTACTTAAAAATGGATACTTCCATACTGGAGATATTGGAGAAATTGATAGTGATGGGTTCTTAAAGATTACAGATCGCAAAAAATCTATGTTTAAAACTAGTGGTGGAAAATACGTAGCACCTCAGTTAATTGAAAATGCAATGAAGCAATCTTCATTCATCGAGCAAATTTTAGTTGTTGGTGATGGAGAAAAAATGCCAGCTGCATTAATCCAACCAAATTGGGATTGGGTTCATGATTGGAGCAAACGAAAAGGAAATAATATTTCAGATGATACCACAATAGCCTGTAAGGATGAGCAGCTTATTAGCCGTATCCAAGAAGAAATAAACAAACACAACGAACGTTTTGGAAATTGGGAAAAAGTAAAAACCTTCCAGCTTACTCCAGATGTTTGGAGTATTGAGGCAGGACACCTTACTCCTACCATGAAATCTAAACGTAAAGTAATAAAGGAAATGTACAAAGACCTTTATGAGAAGCTCTATGGGCGCGCTTAATACAGGTACACGTTTGTATAATAAATCACGCTATAGATATAGCGTGATTTTTTTTTGCTTAGCAAGAAAGTGATCTTAAAAAAAACATAAACGCATTGTTATAAACCAAAACATATTGTTTTGTAACATTTCACTACATTTGTTTACTAACAAGAAAATCAAAAAACTTACATAAAATGAAGGATTCAAATGTTACAGTAAAAGAAAGTGCTATCCAATACGGTCTGATACTAGGAGGTATTTTAGCAATTAGTACCGTACTAATGTATGCACTTAACCAAGAATTATTTCTTTCGCCTTGGATCGGCATTACCACTATAATCGTTGTAATTGGCGCAGGTATTGTTTCCACAGCAAAAGCCAAAGACATCTTAGGAGGTATTATGACATTTAGAGAAGCCTTTTCTGCTTACTTTATAACCACAGCAATTGGTCTTTTAATTAGTACGGCTGTCGGCATCCTAATATTTGCTATTGTTGACCCAGAATTAGCAAACTACCTTAATGAAGAATCTATAGAAGTTGCTCGTATGTTTATGGAGCGTCTTAACACCCCTGAAGCTGCTATTGAAGAAGCCCTTAAAGACATTAAAGGTGTAAATAACTTCTCTATTTTAAATCAAGGAAAATCGTATCTATCTGGCTTAATATTTCAATCTGTAATAGGGTTACTAATTGGGTTAATATTTAAAAAAAGAGATCCAAACGCCATAGACTAACCCATGAATATATCTGTAGTCATACCTCTTTTAAATGAAGAGGAATCTATTAAGGAACTATTTCACTGGATTGCTAAAGTGATGCAGACTAATGGATACCTATACGAAATCATCATTATAGATGATGGGTCTACAGACACTTCTTGGTCTATTGTAGATGAGCTACACAAAGAATATCCACAAGTAAAAGCCATTCAGTTTTTAAGAAACTTTGGTAAATCTCAAGCCTTACATGCAGGCTTTGCTATGGCACAAGGAGATGTTATTATTACCATGGATGCAGATCTGCAAGACAATCCAGAAGAAATACCTGGACTTTACAACATGATTGTCAACCAAGGGTATGAGTTGGTGTCGGGCTGGAAAAAAGTAAGGTATGATTCTAAAGTATTTAAAAATTTTCCTTCAAAAATATTTAATTGGGCAGCAAGAAAAACATCTGGCGTACAGCTAAACGATTTTAACTGTGGGCTCAAAGCCTATCACAAAGATGTAGTAAAGAACATTGAGGTTACGGGAGAAATGCATCGCTATATTCCTGTTTTAGCAAATAATGCGGGCTTTACCAAAATTGGTGAAAAAATAGTACAACATCAAGCCCGTAAATATGGTAGCACAAAATTTGGCGCAGAACGCTTTACTAACGGGTTCTTAGACCTAATTACTCTTTGGTTTTTTTCTAGATTTGGCAAACGTCCAATGCATTTATTTGGTGCTTTGGGTGCTTTTATGCTAACCATTGGGTTTTTGTTTGCTTTCTATTTAGGAGTTGATAAGCTATTTATAAATCCAACAGGGAGACTTATTACAGAACGACCACAATTTTATATAGCAATAACCGCTATGATTATAGGAACACAGTTATTCTTGGCTGGATTTTTAGGAGAGTTGCTTTTACGTACTAAAAAAGAGAACAACAACTACACCATCAAGAAAACATTATAGTTTCTTAAATTTTATAGAGCACTACAATTTCAATATAAACCATTTGCAAATAACTCCAGGGAAGTACTCTTATAAAATTGGCTATTTTTGCATATTAAACACCCCCAATGAATACCATAGAAAACACTATATTAGACCGAGTAAATGTTTGGCTCACTCCTACTTTTGATACAGAGATACAAGATCAAATAAAAGAAATGATGGCCAAGGATCCAGAAGGTTTGGATGATGCTTTTTATAAAAACCTAGCCTTTGGAACTGGAGGAATGCGAGGTATTATGGGTGTTGGTGATAATAGAATTAATAAATATACCCTTGGTAAAAACACGCAAGGAATAAGTAACTATCTTAAAAAATGTTTTCCTTTAGAAACATTAAAAGTTGCCATTGCTTTTGATTGTAGACACAACTCTAAAGAACTAGCACAAATAGTATCAAACGTATTCTCTGCCAATGGCATTGAAGTATTTTTATTTAGCGACTTACGTCCCACTCCAGAATTATCTTTTGCGGTAAAACATCTAGAATGTCATTGTGGTATAGTACTCACTGCATCACACAATCCACCAGAGTATAATGGGTACAAGGTATATTGGCAAGACGGTGGTCAATTAGTACCACCAGAAGATGCTGCTATTATCTGTGAAATAAATAGCTTGGCTTATCATGATATCTTGTTTGAAGCCAACCATAAACTTATTACAGAGATAGACCAAGTAGTTGATGATGCCTTTGCGGCAGCTTCTATTAAAAATGGCAGTTATAATACCCCAGCAAAAGCAAAAGAAAACTTAAAGATTGTGTTTACAGCATTGCACGGTACATCCATTACTATGATACCTCGTGTTTTGGAAGCCGCTGGATATACAAGTGTGCATATCGTTGAGCAACAGGCAAAACCCGATGGAAATTTTCCAACGGTTATATCTCCAAACCCTGAAGAACCTGAAGCGCTAAAAATGGCCATAGAGATTGCAGAACAAACAAAGGCAGATATTGTAATTGGTACCGATCCAGATTGTGACAGATTAGGTATTGCAGTGCGTAATGCACAGGGTACTATGGAAATCATAAACGGAAATCAAGCCATGGTTATTAAGACCTACTTCCTTTTAGAACAATGGAAAAAAGCAGGTAAAATTACTGGAAAACAATTTGTAGCCTCTACCATTGTTTCTACCCCTATGATCGCTAAGATTGCTGCTAGATTTGATGTGGCATACAAAGAGGGTCTTACAGGCTTTAAATGGATCGCTAAGATGGTTAAAGATTTTCCAGAGCTTGAATTTATTGGCGGTGGTGAAGAAAGTTTTGGATTTATGGTTGGTGAGTTTGTGAGAGATAAAGACGCAGTGACAGCTAGCTTGTTGGCCTGTGAGGTGGCAGCACAACAAAAAGCACAAGGACGTACTTTATTTGAATACTTAGAAACCATTTACAAAGAAGTTGGATACTATAAAGAACATCTTGTATCACTAGTTAAAAAAGGAAAAAAGGGCGCTCTAGAGATTGAGCAAATCATGAAAGACTTGCGCATGAATCCTTTGCAAGAAATTGCAGGAAGCCCTATTATTTTAATAGAAGATTACAATAATAGTACGTCATTTGACGTACTAAAGAATACCACAAAGCAATTAGACATTCCAAAGAGTAATGTTTTAATCTATTATACTGCAGATGGAAGTAAAATAGCGGCTAGACCAAGTGGTACAGAACCAAAAATTAAGTTCTATATTAGTGTTCAAGAAAAACAACAGCCTAATATTTCAGAAATACTAAATCAAAAGATACATGCTATTTGCAGCGTTTTAAAATTAGCATAAACCCTATGAATTATTTTAAAAAAATACTAGACTACGCAAGACCTTACAAGAAGTATGCGGTGCTAAACATTATTTCAAATGTATTTTATGCATTTTTTGGAACCCTAGCTTTTGTTTCACTCATGCCAATGCTAAAGGTTTTATTTGGCAATGGAGAGAAAGTATTGGTAAAACCTACCTACCAAGGTCTCTCAAAAATTGGAGATTATTTTGAACAGTTTTCCAACTTTTTTATCACCCAGCGTATCGAAGCACATGGAGAAATGAGCGCCCTTACTATAATGATTGTGTTTGTTATAGCTACCTTTTTACTTAAAAATTTCTTTGGGTATTTGGCTATGTATTTTATTACATTTTTAAGAAACGGAGTATTAAAAGATTTGCGTAATGAATTGTATCGTAAAACCGTAGACCTGCCAGTTTCTCATTATTCAGAAAAAAGAAAAGGAGATACTATTGCCAGAATTACAAATGATGTTCTAGAGGTACAACACTCCTTCTTATCTATCTTAGAGCTTATCGTAAGAGAGCCCTTGATGATCTTATTTACCATCACCGCTATGTTAGCCATTAGCCCAAAGCTAACATTGTTTGTTTTTATATTCATACCCGTTTCTGGGTTTCTAATTTCAAAAATTGGAAAAACATTAAAGAGCCATAGTGATAAAGTGCAAAAAGAACAAGGGTATTTTTTATCCCTACTTGAGGAAACCCTAGGAGGATTAAAAATCATTAAAGGGTTTAACGCAGAACGTATTTTCTCAAAAAGATTTGAAGACTCTACCATGCGTTTTTTTAAATCTTCAAACACCTTATTAAATAGACAAAACCTGGCCTCTCCTACTAGTGAGTTTTTAGGGATTGCAGTGATCTCTATATTATTATGGTATGGAGGCTCTATGGTACTTGTAGACAAGACACTTCCAGCAGAAGCCTTTATTGTGTATATGGGGCTTGCGTATAATATTTTAACACCTGCCAAAGCAATTAGCAAAGCAAGTTATAGTGTGAAAAGAGGAAATGCAGCAGCAGAACGTGTTTTAGAAATCTTAGAAACAACCGCTAGCATTCAAGACAAGCCAGATGCTGTTATCAAAGAAGGTTTTACTGATGCTGTAAGCATTGAAAACATATCTTTTAAATATGACGATGATGATGTATTAAAAGACTTTAGCCTAAAAGTACCCAAAGGACATACTGTTGCGTTGGTTGGACAAAGTGGTAGTGGTAAAAGTACTATTGCAAACTTGGTTACTCGCTTTTATGATGTAAACAAAGGGGTCATACGTATTGACGGTGTTGGTATTAAAGATATGACTCAAAACTCATTACGAAACTTACTTGGGCTAGTTACACAAGATTCTATATTATTTAACGATACCATACGTGAAAACTTATTAATTGGTAAAGAACTAGCTACAGAAGAAGAAATTATAGATGCTTTAAAAATAGCAAATGCTTGGGAGTTTGTAAAAGAACTGCCTAAAGGCATAGACACCAATATAGGGGATAGTGGAAATAAGTTAAGTGGTGGACAAAAACAACGCTTAAGTATTGCCAGAGCGGTATTAAAAAACCCTCCTATCATGATTCTAGATGAGGCTACCTCTGCCCTAGACACAGAAAGTGAGCGCCTGGTACAAAATGCTTTAGAAAACATGATGAAAAACAGAACTTCTATTGTCATTGCCCATAGACTCTCTACCATACAAAATGCGGACACGATTGTGGTACTAAATAAAGGCCGCATTGTAGAACAAGGAAAACACTCAGAGCTACTCGCAAAGAAAGCAATGTATTACAGTCTCGTAGAAATGCAATCTTTGGCTTAGTATACGCATACTTTACTCCATAAAAAAAAGAGCAGTTTGAGACCGCTCTTAAATTATCGTTAAACACATTTGGGGCACGTGCCTAACTTAATTACATAAGTATAATACCATTCAATAAAACAAGATCTATCCATAAACAAAATGGCGGGAAAGCTCATGCTATTCCCGCCATTAGTGAACTTTTATTATATTTGAGGCATATAATATAAGTTTCAAAAATTAACCTGAGTCAAATATAGAAAGAATTTTCCTACAATAAAAATATTTACGTATTTAATCTTTTAATAATGTACTTAGTCGATATTTTAGGCACTATTATTGTTTTTAAATCAAGCTAAATACCTTTTTTTTTATTGAAATACTAACTTTGAAATTTTCATACTTCCGCTGGCAAAAGCAACACTATCATTGACAAAAGAAATGGCATAAAAGCCCTCTGAAGATAATTCACTCCAAGACGCTCCTTGATCGCTACTGTAAGAAATACCCGGAGACCCAACCGCAACAAGACCCTGCCCCTTTGTTCCTGGTACAAAAGATACCGAAGAACGATATCCAGGACCGGCGCCATTACTTAATAAATTCCATGTTTTACCGCCATCTTTAGTGATGGCTTTATTACCCTGGTTAAAGTCTTTATCATCCCAATTTCCGCCAACAACAACACCTGTGTTGGCATCCAAAAAATCAACACTATAAATACCCGTCATAACACCTCCTTGTAGCATAGGGGTATTAAAAACAGACCAGGTAACGCCTTTGTCTGGAGAATGAAAGACCCTAGCACGCATTCCTCCTGTTACAATCCATGTATCATCTCCATGGATTGCTATGTTAGAATTACTGGCCGCAAAAGCAGCCTCTCCAAGTTCAACACCCGGCAGGACATCGCAAGATAACTTAGTCCATGAATTACCTCCATCTCTAGTAATAATAATAGAAAGACAACCTCCTAGAGGATCTCCCATTGCAATACCTTCTTGGTCATTCCAAAAAGAAATTGCATCATAAAAAACTCCCGCCCCTGTTTCTAGATAAACCTCTTGCATAGCGGTAGCCTCATTGTCTTTGACATCAATTTTATACAAAACCGCAGGAGTATCAATACTCAAAACAAAAACAGATGAAGTAGTCTTTGCTATTGCTCTAAAATGCAGAGGTATTTTATCGTATTTTACCGTTACTAGCTTAGGGGTTTTACCGGCTATTAATCCAACAACTCCTTTATTGGCAGCAAACCAAACACTTGAGGCATCTTGAGGTACAATAGCTCGTATGCTAAGGCTGTCTGTAAATACTTCTGAAATGCTAACACGCGTAAAGGGTTCCTTTTTATGGGTCGTACAAGAGGCACAAAAAACAAGGACTAAAAAAAGTATAAAAACATGTTTTTTTGACATAATATTTTTAAGTAAAAGTAACTAAAACAAATCGTTGAAAATAAGATACCTTTGCAGATAGATTCAAGCATATAAAATGCTATTTATTATTTACCTATGAGATTACACAGAACCCTTGTTTTTGCTACTATTGATTCATTAGACCTTATATTTAATGAACAAAAACAAGCCGATAAAGTATTAAGAGCTACCCTAAAAAAGGACAAACGCTGGGGGTCAAGAGACCGCAGTTTTATTGCAGAAACCACCTATGACATTGTTAGGTGGAAACGTTTATATGAAGAAATTGCAGAGGTACAAGCTCCTTTTTCTCGTGGTAATCTATACAGAATGTTTGCAGTTTGGTGCACCCTTAAAGGAATTGCCATACCAAAAGATTGGACGCAGTTTGAAGAAACTCCAACAAGACGTATTAAAGGACGGTTTGATGAACTTTCAAAAACTAGAAGAATTAGAGAGTCTATTCCAGATTGGTTGGATGAACTAGGGGTAAAAGAATTAGGAAAGAAATGGGACAAAGAGTTGACCGCTCTAAACAAGCAGGCAGAGGTTGTTCTTCGAGTAAATCCATTAAAAGCAACATTAGAGGAGGTTCAGCTAGCTTTAAAGGATGATGAAATACTCACCAAAACAGTTAAAGGGTATCCACATGCGCTTGTCTTAAGAGAACGCGCGAATGTTTTTATTACAGAGGCTTTCAAAAAGGGTTGGTTTGAAGTACAAGATGCATCATCTCAAAGAGTGGCAGCGCTTCTAGACCCAAAACCAGGTATGCGCATTATTGATGCCTGTGCAGGAGCAGGAGGTAAAAGTTTACACATTGCTTCTTTAATGGATAATAAAGGACAAGTGGTCTCTATGGATATTTATGAAAATAAATTAAATGAGCTTAAAAGACGTGCCCGCCGTAATGGTATTCATAACATAGAAACGCGTACTATAGATTCTACCAAAGTCATTAAAAAACTTTTAGAAAAGGCAGATAAAGTCCTTATTGATTCTCCATGTACAGGACTGGGTGTTTTAAGAAGAAACCCCGATGCAAAATGGAAAATGAATCCTGATTTTCTGGAAGAAATAAAAGTAACTCAAGCTGAAATTCTAGATTCGTATTCTAGAATGGTAAAACCAGGTGGAGATCTAGTATATGCTACCTGCTCTATATTACCAAGTGAGAATGAAAAACAAGTGAAAGCTTTTTTAAAGCGTGATGCTGGTGAAAATTTTACCTTTGTAAAAGATGAAAAAATTCTTCCTTCAAGTTCTGGATTTGATGGATTTTATATGGCACTACTTAAAAAAAATATATAAATGAAAACATTACAATTACTTTTTTGTTTGAGCATTACAAGTGTTTTATTTGCGCAACAATCGTATTACAACAACGTAAATTTAAGCCTTACAGGAGAGGCTTTATACAATGAACTTCAAGACAAGATTGATATTAACAACACAACATTTACCTATGGTGATGTTCGTGATACAATGTTAGAAACAGATGAAGACCCAGATAACAGTCAAAATGTGTTATTAATCTATGGATACAATAATTCAAGTTGCGTGACCCAACGTACTAGAAATAAACAAGAATTTGGAGGAAATTCTTGTAATTTCAATAGAGAACACGTTTTTGCACGTAGCAATGCAGACCCAGAAATGGGTAGCACCAGTAATAGCTATACAGGTATTACCGCAGACCCTCACAACTTAAGATCTAGCGATGTGCAAATGAATGGAAATCGTGGAAACAAAAAGTTTGCCGCCGGTTCTGGTACTGCTGGTAATGTGAATGGAAACTGGTACCCTGGTGACGAGTGGAAAGGCGATGTAGCTAGAATGATGATGTATATGTATACATGCTATGGTAATAGATGTCTTCCTTCATTAAATGGAACAGGAGCGCTACAAAGTGGCAATGAAATGCTACAAGTATACTTACAATGGAACATAGAGGATCCCGTAGACGCTACCTTTGAAGATCAACGAAATGATTATCTAGAAAATGCCTATGGAAATAGAAACCCATTTATAGACAACCCATATTTAGCTACTATTATCTGGGGAGGGGAACCTGCAGAAGACCGTTGGGGAACACTAGCAATTCAAGATGTTGCAACACCACAGTTTATTGTATACCCAAATCCTGCAAGAGAAACTATATGTATAGCAAGTACAGGTAATGGAACTAATGTTTCTGCTTCCATCTATAGTATTTCAGGACAAAAGGTTAAAGAGATATCCTTAATGAACAATACAAATAGTATCGATGTCTCATCTATTGCTTCTGGTATCTACTTAGTTAAATTAAAAAGCGATAACAATACTGTAATTACAAAAAAGATAGTTATACAATAGGGCAAATATTTAAGCCTTAATAAATATCGTTATATTTATTCAAAAAAAAAGTCCTGAGTTTCCTCAGGACTTTTTTGTGTTTAACACATGACTTAGTTCTTTAAAACCTGTACTACAGTACTTGCGTTTTTTGAGGTA
>CEST01084369.1_pt1 | contig 26761 bp, 13 predicted proteins | sample 326921 | NCBI WGS metagenome assembly CEST01 (sample SAMEA2621509, study PRJEB7988) | marine metagenome | biome: marine biome (ENVO:00000447); feature: surface water layer (ENVO:00002042); material: "saline water (ENVO:00002010), including plankton (ENVO:xxxxxxxx)" | depth 5 m
TCTTTTTCCCAATCCATTTCTCCTCCCCAACGATCTTCATACACATAGCGTCCAGCGATGGTAAAAATCTTATTACTTTTTCTTTCGATATTTACTTTATTAAATATTGATATTCTGTTCTGTAAAGTCATATCGGTAAAATTGTCTTTATTATTATCAATTCTATTTTGGAAATTGAAATAATTCACACCTAATAAACCTTGCACTTTTTCCGATACATTATAACGTAAACCAATATCTAAATTTACTTCTCCCCAAGAACTTACAAATGTATCCGTGGATAATAATGGTGCATTTGCAGGTTTTTTAGTGATGACATTTATAATGCCACCAACCGCTTCCGAACCGTATAAAGTAGATGCTGGGCCTTTAACAATTTCCACTCTTTCTATCAATGCTTGCGGAATCCCTGTTAATCCATAAACGGTAGATAGTCCACTCACAATTGGCATTCCATCAATTAAAACAAAGGTGTAAGATCCTTCTAAACCATTAATATGAATATCTCCTGTATTACAAACGCTACAATTTAATTGCGGACGAACCCCGTTTACATTTTGTAAAGATTCGAAGATAGAGGGCGTAGGGTTTTTTCTAAAAAAAGTTTCGCTATACACCTCTACAGGTACTGGACTACTCGATTTTGACACAGGTCTTAAGGTTCCAGATATTACAATTTCATCCAAAGAATTATTTGATACTAATGAAAAATCACGAATGATCTTGTCATTATTAAAAGAAATCTTTACTAATTTAGTTTTATATCCTACACTACTTATTATAAAGGTATGAGTTCCATTGGGAATATTTTTAATTTCATAAAAACCATTATCATCTGAAGCTGTTCCTAGCTTGGGTTTTTTTAAATAAATATTGACATATGATAAAACTTCACCATCGTCAAAAATATTTCCAGATAATGTGTTGTTTTGAGAGTAGGAGGTAATCGATATTGATAGTGAAAAGAATATTATAATTTTTAAAGATAGTTTCATGAGCATTATCGTGTTAATTTTTTTGTAAAGATAAATAAATTTTTAGACAAGACTAAATTTATTTTATTAAAAATAAAAAAATGTATCTTTGTAATCTATTTATATATATTTATATGTTTTCACTTTCTGAAGAGAATTATTTAAAATCGATTTACCATTTAGAGGCTATTTCAGGGAAAGGAATTAGCACAAATTCGATTGCTAAAAAATTAGATACAAAGGCTTCCTCGGTAACAGATATGATTAAGAAGCTCGCCGAAAAAGAAGTGTTAGTTTATAAAAAATACCAAGGGGTTACTTTAACAAAATCAGGAAGAAAGGCAGCTACTGGTATTGTAAGAAAACATCGTCTATGGGAAGTTTTTTTAGTTGATAAACTGAATTTCTCTTGGGATGAAGTTCACGATGTTGCAGAACAATTAGAGCATATTAAATCTCCTAAACTCATTAATGAGTTAGATATTTTTTTAGGGTTTCCTAAAATGGATCCGCATGGAGATCCGATTCCAGATAAAGAAGGAAACTTTCAAAAAATTGAAAAAAAACTACTGTCTACTTTAGAAGAAAATCAATATGGAATATGTGTCGGAGTAAATGATTCATCCTCAGAATTTTTAAAATATTTAGACAAACATAAAATTTCTCTTGGGCAACAAATTAAAGTTGTTTCTAAAGAATCTTTTGACGGATCTTTGAAAATCATAGTAAATAAAAAAGAAATTTCTATTTCGCACAAAATATCAAAAAACATATACATTCAATCTTAATGAGCACTTTTGATCAATTAGTTATATTTGGAAAAGAACATCCAATTTTATCGGCATTGTATGCCTCTTTATTCACCTGGGGGTTAACGGCTTTAGGAGCCAGTCTAGTTTTCCTCTTTAAAAAAATGAATAGAGCTGTTTTAGACGGTATGTTAGGTTTTACTGGAGGTGTTATGGTAGCAGCTAGTTTTTGGAGTTTATTAGCGCCAGCAATTGAAAATACTCCTGGAGAAGGTTTTCAAAAAGTACTTCCATCTGCCATTGGTTTTGCTCTAGGTGCTTTGGCATTATTTGGAATGGATAAAATACTCCCCCATTTACATATCAACTTTAAAGAGTCTGAAGCAGAAGGGGTAAAAACTGGTTGGCATAAAACGACCCTATTGGTGTTGGCTATTACCCTGCATAATATCCCAGAAGGATTGGCTGTAGGAGTTTTGTTTGGAGCAGCCTCTACCCTTGTAGGCGCTGAACAAACCGAAATGATTATTGCAGCAATTTCTTTGGCAATTGGAATTGGAATTCAGAATTTCCCTGAGGGTTTTGCTGTAGCAATGCCTCTGAGAAGACAAGGAGTTAGTAGGTTGAAAAGTTTTTGGTATGGTCAATTATCTGCTGTTGTAGAACCTATAGCGGCTGTAGTTGGTGCAGTTGCTGTTTCTTTTTTTACTCCAATTTTACCTTACGCATTGTCCTTTGCTGCAGGGGCTATGATTTTTGTAGTAGTAGAAGAGGTTATTCCTGAAACACAAAGAGATAAATATACAGATATTGCTACCCTTGGTTTTATAGGTGGATTTATTGTTATGATGTCTTTGGATGTGGGACTAGGCTAAAAAATCAATAATTATAAAATGAAAAGCCAAATAGATTCTGTTTGGCTTTTTGTATTTTGCAACAAAAAATTTTTCGTGAAACAAGAATCTACTTTTCAAATTTATAATGCTTCAGCGGGCAGTGGAAAGACTTTTACTTTGGTTAAAGAATATCTAAAAATTGTATTGATTAATGATGATATTTTTATTTTTCAAAAAATTTTAGCGATTACATTTACCAATAAAGCTGCTGCAGAAATGAAGCAGCGAGTTATGAGTAGCTTAAAAGAATTTTCAGAAGGTAAAACCTCTCCTCTTTTTATTATTTTACTCAAAGAAACTAAACTTAATGCTACTGTTATTAAAGAGAAAAGTAAAAGCGTTTTACAATTAATACTTCAAAATTATGCAGCTTTTTACATTACAACCATCGATAGTTTTACCTATAAAATTATTAAGAGTTTTGCATTTGATTTAGGCTTAAGTCAAAATTTTGAGGTAGAAATGAATGCTCAAGAACTACTTGATCAATCTGTAGAGGTTCTCATTTCTAGAATTGGAACTAACAAAGAATTAACAGAAGTGTTAATTGACTATTCTTTAGATAAAGCAGATGACGATAAATCATGGGATATCTCAAGAGACTTGTCAGAGTTCTCAAGAGTTTTATTAAAAGAGGAAGACGTAGATCGTTTTAGAGAGCTAAGCAACAAACCCTTAAAAGATTTCATAAAATTACAAAAAAAATTAAGCGCTCATCGAAAGCAACTTATTAATACAATAAAATCTGTTGGGAAAACTGCAATTAATATTATTGAATCAGTTGATTTAGAGTTTAAAGATTTTTATAGATCAATGCTTCCAAATCACTTCTTATTACTAACTAAAAAGCCAGAGAATACTAAATTTTTTGATCAAAGTACTCTTAAAAAAAGAGTTGAAGAAGGTGAGTTATACTCAAAATCTAAATCAGAAGATATTACCTCTTCTATTGAAAAAATATTGCCCGAGCTTTTAAAGCTTTACAATGAATCGGAATTACTTTATCAACAGCTTCTTCGTAATAAATTAGTTTTAAAAAGTATCATTCCGTTAGCTGTTTTAAATAACATCAATCAAGAATTAACAAATATTAAGGAAGATAACAACATTCGCTTAAATGCAGAATTTAATCAACTAATTTCAGATAATATCCAAGACCAACCAGCTCCATTTATATATGAAAGAATTGGTCAAAAGTTTACACATTATTTTATTGATGAAATGCAAGATACATCTGTTTTGCAATGGGAGAATCTGATTCCATTAATACATAATTCATTAGCTCAAGAAAACACGAGTTTATTATTAGTTGGAGATGGGAAGCAGGCGATTTATAGATGGCGAGGTGGTAAAGCAGAACAATTTATTGAATTAGGTTCGGAAAATGAGGAATCTAAAAACCCCTTTTTGATAGAGAAAAAAGTACAAGAATTAGGAGTTAACTACAGAAGTTATAGTGAAATTATAAACTTTAATAATGCTTTTTTTAAACATGTCTCTCAGTTTTTACAAAATACGTCTTATTCTAATTTATTTCTTAAAAAGTCACATCAAGAAGAAAATGAACATAAAGGAGGCTTTGTTTCTGTTTCTTTTTTGGAGAAATTAGACGATAAAGAAGAAAATCAATTAAAATATGCCAAGAAAGTTTATCAAACAATTCAAGAATTAGATTCCAAAACTTCCTTAGGAGCAGTTTGTGTCTTGGTTAGAAAGCGAAGTGAAGGAGTTGTTGTTGCAAATTATTTATCAGAAAATAATATAGAAATTGTTTCATCGGAAACCTTACTGCTCAGTAATAGTAAAAAAGTATATTTCATAATCAATTTTCTAAAGTTCACATTACAATCAGATGACAAGGAGAGCTTGTTAGAAATATTGAACTTCCTTCATCAATATTTGAATATTTCACTGGATAAACATACTTTTTTTACAGATTTAATTCATCTTGAGCTCCATGAGTTATTAGAATCACTAAAAAAATATGGTTGCAACCTAGATTTGATTACTTACCATCAATTCCCTTTTTATGAGAAAATTGAAGAGATTATAAGATCTTTTCACCTTCAAGATAAAACTGATGCATATGTGCAGTTCTTTTTAGATGAGGTATTACTTCAGCAACAAAAAGAATCAAGTATTCAGGATTTTCTTGATTTTTGGGAACAAAAAAAAGACTCATTGAGTGTGGTTACCTCTGAAAACCCTAATGCTGTTAAGATTATGACCATTCACAAATCTAAAGGATTAGAATTTCCAGTCGTAATTTTTCCTTGTGATTTAGATATTTACCAAGATATAAAACCAAAAGCCTGGTTAGAAAGTGATGTTGATGATTTCCCAGAGATCATGGTTTCTTTAAATAAAGAAATTCAACATGTAAGTAAAAAGGGAGAAAAAATATTTAATGAAAGGAGAACAGGCTTAGAATTAGATAGTTTTAATCTGCTATATGTAGCATTAACTAGGGCTGCTGAGCAGTTATACATCATCACAGAAAAGAAGTTAAATAATACAGGTTTGGAAGATCTTAAGTACTACTCTGGAATATTTATTTCTTTTTTAAAAGAAAATCATTCTTGGAGTGAAGATAAAAATGAATATACTTTTGGATCTCCAAGCAAGGTCGCAACTTATGTGCAAGAAATATCTAGTCAAATTCAAGATACTTTTATAAGCACACCCTGGAAAAACCATACCATTACTTTAGTGGCAAATTCTTCTATACTGTGGGATACAAAAAGAGGTGAGGCGAAAGATTATGGAATATTCATTCATAAAATATTATCAGAAGTAATAACTGTGAAAGATCTTAACACTGTTTTAGAGAAATACATTCAACAAGGCGAGATAAATGCTATTGAAAAAAGACACCTTCAAAAAAATATTTTAAAAATTATTACACATCCAAAATTACAAGCGTATTATTTAGAAGATATTACTGTTTTTAATGAAAGAGAGATCGTTAGTAATCATCAAATTATAATTCCAGATAGATTGGTTTTTGACAATACTAAGAGAGTCACAATTATTGATTATAAGACTGGAGTTTCAAAAAAGGAACATCATTTTCAACTAGAGAAATATGCAGAAGTTTTAGAATTATTAGGCTATTCAGTTCTTAAAAAAGTTCTAATTTATAGTAATGAAACAATATCTGTAGAGGAATTTTAAAGTATTTTTACACCCTAATAATAAACTATAACTTTATACAAATAAGCATGTACGGAGCAATAAAAGATTACTTACAAAAAGAAATAGAAGAAATTAAAGAAGCTGGACTATATAAGTCAGAGCGTATTATTACAACTTCACAAGATGCAGTTATTAAAATTTCTACAGGAGAAGAGGTTATTAACTTTTGTTCTAATAACTATTTAGGTTTATCTAATCACCCAGAAGTTATTCAAGCTGCTAAAGATACTATGGATACTCATGGGTTTGGTGTTTCTTCAGTAAGGTTTATCTGTGGAACACAAGATATTCATAAAGATTTAGAATCAAAAATTGCAGAATTTTATCAAACAGAAGACACCATCTTATATGCTGCAGCATTTGATGCTAATGGAGGTGTTTTTGAGCCCTTATTATCTAAAGAAGATGCAATTATTTCAGACAGTTTAAATCATGCTTCCATTATAGATGGAGTTCGTTTGTGTAAAGCATCTAGATATCGTTATGAAAATAACAATATGGAAGCTCTAGAAGCACAATTAATCGAGGCTACAAGACAAGATCATCGCTTTAAGATTATTGTTACCGACGGAGTGTTTTCAATGGATGGAATCGTTGCTAAACTAGATAAAATTTGTGATTTAGCAGATAAATATGATGCATTGGTAATGATTGATGAATGCCATGCAGCAGGATTTATTGGGGCAACTGGTCGTGGAACTCTAGAATTGAAAAATGTTTTAGGAAGAATAGATATCATTACAGGTACATTAGGAAAAGCTTTAGGAGGTGCTATGGGAGGGTACACTACTGGTAAAAAAGAAATTATAGAAATTTTACGTCAAAGATCAAGGCCTTATTTATTTTCAAACTCTTTAGCTCCTTCTATAGTGGGTGCCTCTTTAAAAGTTTTTGAAATAATTTCTAATGATACCTCTTTACGAGATAAGTTAGAATGGAACACCAATTACTTTAGAGAGAAAATGTCATTAGTAGGCTTTGATTTAACAGGGGCAGATGCCGCTATAGTTCCAGTAATGCTCTATGATGCTAAGTTATCTCAGATAATGGCAAACAAACTTCTTGAGGAAGGTATTTATGTAATTGGATTCTTTTTTCCTGTTGTTCCCAAAGGTAAAGCAAGAATTCGAGTACAATTATCTGCAGCCCATTCTAAAGAACATCTAGACAAAGCAATTTCTTCATTTGTGAAAATCGGAAAAGAATTACACGTGATATAATAATTAAAATTGCTACAATTAGTGACTATTTCTGAGTTTTTTTTGTGAATTGAAAAAAAAAAATATTACTTTCGTGTGTAATAAAAAAAAAACTATGAAAAAATTCAAATTAGCTGTAATGGCTCTGTTTGCTATGGTTACAGTTGCCAATGTAAACGCACAAGAATCAAACAACCCTTGGGCAATTAGTGTAGGTTTAAACATTATAGATGTTAGAGGGGGAGATGACTTCTCTAGTAAATTTAATGATTATTTAGGTAATTCTGATTGGAATTGGTCGAATGTTCCACTTTCTAGAATAACAGCAGAAAAGTACCTTAGTGATTCATTTACACTTCAATTAGCAGGTTCTTTTAACAATCTCGATAATGGATTCGATGATGTAATTCACACTTCCTTTGACGCGAATGTTAAGTACAGTCTAGATGGATTGGTTGCAAATATTTTTGGAAAATCAACTCAACAATTTAGTCCTTTTGTTTACTTAGGAGCTGGTTATACATCTCTTGACGGAGACGGAGAGGCTATGCTTAATTATGGTTTTGGAGTTAATTTTTGGCTCACAGATACTGTAGGTTTAGTTTATCAAGCAGGAACAAAAGAACAATTATCAGATGTTGTGCCATCTCACTACCAGCATTCTATGGGTGTTATTTTTAAGTTAGGTGGATCAATGTCCAAATAATACTGTAAAATAAAACGTATATTTACGTTAAGTTTTTGTAGATTTTCTTTGTAATTAGTAACGAAGGAACTACTTTTGCAGTATATTAAATAATATTTAATTTAAATTAATTACAATGAAAAAAATAAAATTAGCTGTTATAGCTATCATTGCGTTGGTAACAGTTGGTAGCGTAAATGCACAAGATGCTAACAATTCATGGGCTGTTTCTGTAGGTCTAAATGTTGTAGATGTAAGAGGTGGAGACGATTTTTCTTCTCGTATTAAAGATCATTTAGGTACCAGTGACTGGAATCTTTTATCATCTATCTCTAGAATTACTGCTGAAAAATATTTAAGTGACGGTTTCACACTCCAATTAGCAGGTTCTCTTAATAGAATAACCCATGTTAATCAAGAAAATGATGCTGATTTAGTTCACTCTTCTTTAGATGCTAACATTAAGTATGGTCTAGATGCATTGGTTGCTAAAGTTTTTGGGAAATCAACCCAATATTTTAGTCCTTTTGTTTACGTTGGTGGTGGTTACACTTCACTAGACGGAGAAGGCGAAGGAATGTTTAACTACGGATTTGGAATTAACTTCTGGTTGTCTGAAACTGTAGGTCTTGTTTATCAATCAGGTACAAAGGAATCTACTTCCGATATTGTACCATCTCATTACCAACATTCTTTAGGTATTGTTGTTAAGTTTGGAGGAAAAGACACTGATGGTGATGGAATTTATGATAAATATGACTCATGTCCAGAGGTAGCAGGATTAAAAGAATTTAATGGATGTCCAGACACAGACGGTGATGGTATCATCGACGGTGAAGATGCTTGTCCTACAGTAGCTGGTTTAGCTACTTTAAATGGTTGTCCAGATGCAGATGCAGATGGTATTGCTGATAAAGACGATATGTGTCCAAATGATAAAGGAACAAAAGCTAACAACGGATGTCCTGATACAGACGGAGATAGTATAGTAGATAAAGATGATAAATGTGCTTCACAAGCAGGTCCAAAAGCTAATGGAGGATGTCCATGGCCAGATACAGACGGAGACGGAGTATTAGATAAGGATGATAACTGTAATAATGAAGCTGGTCCAGCATCTAACAATGGTTGTCCAGAACCAATAATTACAGAAGTTGCAGAGAAAAAAATAGGAGAATTTGCAAAAACAATTTTATTTAAGACAGGGAAATCAACATTTTTACCCAAGGTTTCTGAAAATTTAAATGGAATCATTGGAATTATGCTAGAATTCTCTAAAGCTAATTTCATGATTGAAGGACATACAGATAGTACAGGAAGTTCAGCATTGAACGACAAATTGTCTGCAAAAAGAGCTGCTGCTGTAAGAGATTACCTAGTAGAAAATGGAGTTGATGCTTCTAGATTAGACTCTAAAGGTTTTGGAGAAGCTAATCCTATAGATTCTAATGATACAAGAGCAGGTAGAACTAACAATAGAAGAGTTGAACTGAAAGTTACTAATGAGTAATTTTTAATTTTAATACATATACAAAGCCTCATCTTTTGATGAGGCTTTTTTTTTGAATTATTTCTAAATAATATAATTAAAAAGTTTTTCATTTTCAGTCAAATAAATTACCTTTGGCGCCTAAATAAGAGGTGTTTTTATCTCTGTATAAGAATTTAATTTAAAGTAATAATAATGTCTACAATAACAGGTAAAGTTTCTCAAATAATCGGCCCAGTAATTGATGTTGAATTCAATACAGAGTCTGCTGAACTTCCAAACATTTATGATTCATTGGAAATTAAGAAAACCGATGGTTCTATATTAATACTTGAAGTTCAACAACATATTGGAGAAGATACAGTTCGAACGATATCCATGGATGCAACAGATGGTTTACAAAGAGGACAAGAAGTTGTCTCAACAGGTAATCCAATTCAAATGCCAATTGGTGGAGATATCTACGGAAGATTATTTAATGTAACAGGTGATGCGATAGACGGATTAGGAGACTTACCTAAAGAAGGCAAAGATGGTCTTCCTATTCACAGAGCAGCTCCAAAGTTTGAAGATCTATCTACTTCTACAGAAGTATTGTTTACAGGAATTAAAGTAATCGACCTTATTGAACCCTACGCAAAAGGAGGTAAAATTGGTTTATTTGGTGGAGCCGGTGTTGGTAAAACTGTACTAATTCAAGAGTTGATTAACAATATAGCAAAAGGACACGGTGGACTTTCAGTATTTGCCGGAGTAGGAGAAAGAACTCGTGAAGGAAACGATTTACTTAGAGAGATGTTAGAATCTGGTATTATTAAATATGGTGACGATTTTATGCATTCTATGGAAGATGGTGGATGGGATTTATCTAAAGTTGACAAAGCAGGAATGAAAGACTCTAAAGCAACCTTTGTATTCGGTCAAATGAATGAGCCACCTGGAGCACGTGCAAGAGTTGCATTATCTGGACTAACCATTGCAGAATATTTCCGTGATGGGGCAGGAGAAGCTCAAGGTAAAGATGTTTTGTTCTTCGTAGATAATATTTTTCGTTTTACGCAAGCAGGTTCTGAAGTGTCAGCACTTTTAGGACGTATGCCTTCAGCGGTAGGTTACCAGCCAACATTAGCTACTGAAATGGGTGCAATGCAAGAACGTATTACTTCTACTAAAAAAGGATCTATAACTTCTGTTCAAGCGGTTTATGTACCTGCAGATGATTTAACAGATCCAGCACCTGCAACAACATTTGCTCACTTAGATGCAACCACTGTATTATCACGTAAGATAGCAGAGCTAGGAATTTATCCAGCGGTAGATCCGCTAGATTCTACCTCTAGAATTTTAACAGCGGATATCTTAGGTGACGAGCACTATGATTGTGCACAAAGAGTTAAAGAGTTGTTACAGAGATATAAAGAATTGCAAGACATTATTGCGATATTAGGGATGGAAGAATTATCTGAAGAAGATAAAATGGCAGTAGGTAGAGCAAGACGTGTTCAACGTTTCTTATCACAACCTTTCCATGTAGCGGAGCAATTTACTGGGATTCCTGGTGTGCTAGTTGATATTAAAGAAACAATCAAAGGATTTAATATGATTATGGATGGTGAGTTAGATAATTTACCTGAAGCAGCTTTCAACTTAAAAGGAACAATTGAAGAAGCAATTGAAGCTGGAGAGAAAATGTTAGCTGAAGCATAATTAAAACATAAACTATGCATTTAGAAGTTGTATCACCAGAAGCTGTTCTATTCTCATCTAAAGTAGATTTTATATCTGTACCTGGTACAGATGGAGAATTTCAAATGTTAAATAATCACGCAGCTATAGTTTCTACATTAAAAGAAGGAATTGTAAAGATCCATGTTCATACTCAAGAACACCTTGAATTAGATGACCTACACGGAAAAATTATTCGTCATGCTGATGACGACAAAATACTAACACTAGCAATTAAATCTGGAACGATTGAGTTGAAAGATAATAACGCAATTATTTTAGTAGACTAAATAGATTTACTTTAAATTCATAGATAAAAAAATCCTGAATATATCATATTCAGGATTTTTTTGTATGGTCTTATTACTTTTTTTTTGTCTAATTTCATGTATCAAAAAAGCACCTCAAATTGAGGTGCTTTATATTTTTTATAAGGGATGTTAGTTACCACTAACCTTTACATTATCTACTTGAAACGTTGTTGTTACTCCACCATCTGCACCTTCATATTTAAAAGCAACATGTAATTTTCCTGTTAAACATGAAATATTGATAGAACCAGAGCTTAAAAAGCTATTGTATCCTGAAGAAGGACCTTCTGATAAAGTTGCATCTATTTTTAACCAAGTAGATGTAGTTACATCACCAGTAAAATCAGAAGATACATAAGTAGAAAGCGCATTTCCATTATCATACCCTGTGTTAGTTTCAAATGTTAACTCTTCATCTGTAGTCGCATCTAAATCAATTTCTGGAGTCACCAACCAAACTTCTAACGGAGATTCATCACTATTATATGCAGATATTTGAACATATCTACTTCCACTAAAGCTCCTAGACGAATATACAGTAGTACCTCCATTAACATTTACATTTGTCCAACCTGCATCCGTTATTCCTGCAGTAGATGTTATGTCTTCAAAATCTTCTTCAAACAAAACTACGCTTCCACCTACAGCACTATCTCCACAATCTAATACAGGAGGATCACAACGATCAGCATCAGTAAATACTATATCCGAAGGAGTATTAGCAATTACAACTAAAAACTCAGCTCTATAGTCTTTAGACAATACTGCTGTGAAAATCCCTTTTCCATTTGGAACTACATTAGATTTAAAACTAGCAAATGTACTCGTCTGTAATTGAATTGTTTTTTCTGTTTCACATTCAAAAATAGTTCTAAAACCGTCAAACTCGTCATTTGCCTCTCCAGCAAAAGTTTTAGTAAGATCTGATTTTAACATTTGTGCAGATGATAATTGAATCATAGTATTAATATGTGCTCCAGTTATCTCAGTTAAAGAAATATTCAAAGGAACAATTGTAGCAACAGTTGCAGATCTAATTATATGATCGTTAATTGAAGTTGAAGGAATATCATCTACTCTATCTCCATCTAAAATACCTAAGACATATTTCCCTGCTATACTATTAGTTGGATTAATATAATAAGAGCTTTCTCCATCATCATAAGAAACAGATAAGCCATCTAATTTCACATATACCTTTCTACCAATATCGTAGGTTTCACTCAAAGATGATTTGTTTAAAACAATTTCTATACCCGCTGTAGGGTTTTCTGCTTTGTCTTGGATGATTAATTTTTTATAAAAGTTTCCTGTTGCATCGCTAGAAACAACATATCCCTCTACATAGGTTGGTGCATCTTCATTTACATCAAAAGTATACACTAAGTCATCACTAGCGTTATACTCTTGCTGTAAGGCCGATTTGATTGCTGCAATATTTGAATTTGCAATAATAGCAGGTTCTTCTACTGAAACATTAGGAACAGCAAATTCTCCATCTTGAACACAAGAAGTTGTTGTGATGACTATCATTAAAAATGATAGAAAGCCATAAAATTTAGTTGTTTTCATAAGTGTATTTATTAATAAGTTTTTCAATTTTTTAAAATCTATAGTTAATATTTAAGAAGTATGATGTTCCTCTACCAAACCAGTATTTGTTGCCAAAAACTGGAATGTCCAACTCTTTATCTTCTTTTAATTGTCTGTAATTTGCATTTCTTCCTTGTTCAAAACCACCTGATTTATATTTGGTATTGAACAAATTTCCAATGCTAGCGAAGAAGCTTATGTATTGGTTTCCTATTTTCCAAGATTTACCTCCAATCATATTTATCACCATATAATTATCAAACTTTTCTTGTTGTAGTAATTGTCTAGCAATATTTTCATCATAATCATTAAAAGGAATTCCGCCATCATCTGCAAAGTTTGAAGTTCTTATCAATGGAGCGATATCTACATAAACATTGTCAAAAAAGTTCGCTGTAGCACCTACAAACCAATAATCAGGGTCCCTATATTCAAAACCAACTGAATAAGCAGTTTGAGGACCTGCAGCCAATTTATAATTTTTAAGATTAGAAGCTCCAAAGTCTTTTCGACCATCTATAAATCCTGCATCTTCTGATCTGCTATTATTTTCAGTAGTTAGGTAAAGGTTTGGGTTATTGTCATATGTATACTGACCAATATTAGCGGCTCCCTTTAATTTAATTGTAGGAGTAACCTGTGCTTCTATTCCAATTTCAGCACCAAAATGTTTTTTATCAATTCCTGATAAAATTTCTTGAACAAATGCAGTGTTATCTCCACCAATACCATCAGCAAAGAAAAATGAAATTTCTGTTGCATCTTGTATTTTTGTATAATATCCAGTTATTTTTGCTTGTATAATAGGACTTCTAAAAATATAACTTGCATCAGCAGATATTACTTTTTCGCTGGTTAAATTTTCAACAGTATTATTATTTTCTCTAGAGTTGGAGAAAGAGTTTCTTAGGTTGGGTGCCTTTGTTAAGTACCCTGCGTTCGCATTAAATAAATGACGTCCAGATAACTTGTAGGTAAAACCTCCTTTAGTACCATAGTTTGAAAAAGATAGTTCTTCAGATTTTCCTAGTGAATTATCAACAAAGCCTCCATTTTGAAATAATCCATCTCTTTGGTGTGAGGTACTAGAGATACTAGCTGCAAGATGAAAATCTACTTTATTATATTTAAATTGTCCTTGAACAAAACCATCTATTACATTTGAATATAAATTAAAATTATACTTAAATTTTTCTCCAACTTCAGCAATATTTAAAGGGTTTAATAAGTTATTTTGTTTTTCATCAAAAGAATCTGCAAAAGAATCTGCATCTAAATAACCATTCCCTCCAAGAAGATCAATAATTTCCGCAAAATTATTAGACGTTAATTGGGTGTATTGAATCCTTGCATTCACTGTGATATTCTCCGAAATATCTTTATTTAATATGGTATTTACGGTAAATTGAACATCATCATTTCTGTCCTCATATAGCGCGTAAGATGAATTTCCATTATTATTTGCATTTAAATTGGCGTTGTATAGACTGTTCCAATTTAACTGTCCGTCATCTACAAAGTTTTGTTGAATCTCATATATATTTGAATACCCTTGTCTTAAACCATAACTAGGTAGTTTTTGATAATATGTAGGATCTGGGTTTGATGCTCCTAGATTAACAATAAAAGGATTGCCATTTCCATCAACAGCCTCTCCATCAACTTTGGTTCCATTATTGTCAATTCTACTATTCCCAATTTTCCCAAATTGATATGAAACGTTGGTATTTAAAGAAGTATTTTCATCTATAGTCCAATAATGATTTAACATTAGAATTGGTTCTGAAACTTCTTTTATACGAGAGTTTCTAATCTTATCATTTTGAAATCCCCAGTAAGAATTGTATTGTATTCCTTTTAAATCAAAAACTTCTTGAGTTTGTGGAGCAGACTTCCCTCTTTTATTAAAGGCTGTAATAGAAGTGAAATTTAAACTGTGTTTGTTATTAATTTTCTTTTCTATAGAAGCAAAGAAAGATGTTGCATCGTACATGGTTCCGTCAACATAACCCTCGTTTCCACCTCTTTTACTTGCCGCTACAGTGAAAGCCCATCCATCTTCTGATAATCCCGAAGAATGTGTTACCATAGCTCTATGCGCATAACTTCTGTTAGAAGATGCATAAGAAATACGTGTGCCTTGTCTTTGTTCTGATGATCTCACATTAATATTTGTAGCTCCCAGGATCCCACCAAAAGTATAATCAGAAGCAGTTAAGCCAGTGCTGAACTCTTGATTTCTTAGAACGTCATTTAAGCCCCCCCAATTACTCCATTGAGGTCTTCCATTATAGAGTTTGTTCATTTCTATACCATTGATAAGTACTTTACCGTTTTCTGAATCCAAACCTCTAATTCTAAAAAATGAAGAACTAAATTCATAGGCGGCTGTTCTTAAGTAAACATCCCTAGATGATTGAAGTAATCCAGAAATATTATCAGCAGCACTTGTATCATCGTTTAATTCATCGTCAGTCAGAGTTACAGTACTCAAATCTTCTTCTTCAATAATATCTTGGTATATTAAAATAGTACCCAGATCGATAGTTTCACCAATTAATTGTACGGGGAAATTTTGAGTTTCATAGCCTGATAATTTGATCTCTATGATATAATTTCCATTAACTAATTTATTCAAGATAAAAACTCCTAAATCATTTGTTTTAACTGATTCAATATTTTCGTCTTTAACAGTTATAGAAACACTCTTGAGGGGTTTTTCAGAATCGCTATCTACAACGATACCTTTCACAATATTTTGTGCATTTATACCTGTTACAAAGAACAGAAGCATTAATATTGGAATCACAAATCTTCTCATAAATGGTTGTTTTTTAATAGTTTTTACTTTCAAAATGGGTACTAAATTAAGACTTTTTAATGAAAGGAATAGTTAAAATAATTAAGATATAATTTTCGACTAAAAATTTGTTTTATATGTTTGCAGAATAAAATCAAAAAAATGAATAAATATTTAGCATTAATTCTTGTTTTATCAATATCAATATTTACCTCTTTTTCTCAAAAAAAAGAAAAAAAGTACAGTATTAGAACACTCGCTTTTTATAATTTAGAAAATTTATTTGATACAATTAATGATGTGACTAAGAACGATGAAGCTAGTCCTATGATGGAATTGAAAGGAAACAAGTCAAAAGTTTATTGGGATAAAATTGATAAATTAGCAAGTGTGATTGCTCAAATTGGAGAAGAAACTGCAAAAACCAGTCCTGCAATTTTAGGGGTATCTGAGGTAGAAAATATCGCTGTTTTAGAAGATTTAGTGAAATCAAAACACATAAAGAAAAAAAATTATGGAATTATACACTATGAGTCTCCTGATAAAAGAGGAATAGATGTTGCGCTACTTTATCAAAAAAGATATTTTAAACCTATTTTTCACCAATCATTCAATCCAAATATATACAGAAATAACAGAAAGGTATATACCAGAGATCAACTCTTAGTTTCTGGGTATTTAGATGATGAGTTAATTCATATTATAGTGAATCATTGGCCTTCTAGAAGTGGTGGAGAAATGAAAAGTAGACCTTCAAGAGAGAAGGCAGCTTATCAAAACACAAAGATTATTGAGCAAGTAAGAGATAAGGAACCAAATGCTAAAATAGTAGTTATGGGAGATTTTAATGACGATCCTATAAATACAAGTCTTAAAAAGGTTTTAAAGGCTAAAGGGAAAAAGAAAGATATTAACGAAAATGATATTTATAATCCTTACGAAGAGATGTTTAGAAAAGGGTTTAATACCCTAGGTTACCGAGATAATATTAATTTATTTGATCAAATACTAATTACTGCTCCTTTACTTGATAAAGGAGAAAAAGATTTTTCATCTTATAAAATGTACAAAGCAATGGTTTTTAATAAGCGCTTTTTAACAAATAAAAGAGGTCGTTACAAAGGGTACCCTTTTAGAAGTTTCTCTTTTGGAAGTTATACAGGTGGATATAGTGATCATTATCCTGTGTATATTTATTTGATTAAAGAGAAATAAGCAGTACCTATTCATATAAAAAAGCTCTCTATATATTGGAGGGCTTTTTTATGTCTTTCAAAAGAAGTTGAACAGATGTCTTTCCATTCCATTCATTTTCTTCTAAACTATAGGCAATATCAAAATCATTTTGAATTAATTTTATTTTATTACCCAAGCCAAATCCAATGGCGTTGTAAGTTTTTTGATCAGCTCCGTTAATTATATTTAGCTTTAAGTGACTTTTGTCTTCACCAACAGTCTTTCCGTACCCATTATCTCTTACTGAATTAGTCGTGAACACTGGTTTCATGTTTTGTGGACCAAAAGGCCCCATTTGTTGAAGTATTCTAAAGAATTTTGGAGTAATATCTGATAATTCTAATGATGCATCAATTCTGATTTCAGGAACTAATAACTCTCGTTTAATAGTATTCTCTACCACTTCTTCAAATTTATTTTTAAAAGCAGTGTAGTTATCAGGTTCTAGTGTTAAACCAGCAGCATATTTATGCCCGCCAAATTGTTCAATAAATTCTGAGCATTGTTCTAAAGCATCATACACATCAAAGCCTTTAATAGATCTAGCAGAAGCAGCTAGTTTGTTGCCACTTCTGGTAAAAACTAGTGTAGGTCTGTAATAAGTTTCTATTAAACGAGATGCAACAATTCCAATAACACCTTTGTGCCATTTTTCGTCAAAAACAACAGTTGTAAATCGTTTTTTTTCCTTTTTTTCTTCAATTTGAACCAGTGCTTCTTGGGTAATTCTAGCATCGAGTTCTCTCCGTTCTGTATTGTATTCGTTGATTGCTTTGGCAAACTCTATCGCCTGTTCAAAATTAGCTTCCGTTAATAATTCAACAGCAGCATTTCCGTGTTTAATTCTCCCTGCAGCGTTAATCCTTGGAGCAATTATAAAAACAACATCGGTTATGGTCAACACTTTTTTATTTACCTGCTGGATAATTGCTTTTATTCCATTTCTTGGGTTCGAATTAATAACCTGTAAACCAAAATATGTTAGTATTCTGTTTTCACCTGTGATGGGGACGATGTCAGCCCCAATCGCGGTAGCAACTAAATCTAAATATTGAGTTAAATCTTCAATCGTTTGATCTCTTTTTGAAGCCAATGCCTGAACTAATTTAAATCCAACACCACAGCCGCATAATTCATCATATGGGTAGGAACAATCAGTTCTTTTAGGATTTAATACCGCGACAGCTTTCGGGATTTTATCACCAGGTTTATGATGATCACAGATAATAAAATCAACTTTTTTTTCGCTGGCATATGCTACTTTATCGATGGCTTTAATACCACAATCTAAAGCAATGATGAGTGAAAAATTATTATCGGCTGCAAAATCAATCCCTTTATAGGAAATTCCGTACCCTTCATCATATCTATCTGGAATATAGGTAGAGACGCTTGTTGTAATCGTTTTTAAAAACGAAGCTACTAATGAGACAGCGGTAGTTCCATCTACATCATAATCTCCATAGATAAGAATATTTTCATTATTTGCTATGGCTTTTTCTATTCTTAAAACAGCAATATCCATATCTCTTAATAAGAAAGGATCATGAAGCTCTTCTAAAGAGGGGCGGAAGAATTTTTTTGCATCTTCAAAACTAGATACACCTCTTTGAATAAGCAGTTTCGAAAGTGTTCTATCTACCGAGAGATCTTCGGAAAGTTGGTGAACAGTTTTAAGATCGGGTGCAGTTTTTAAAGTCCAACGCATAGCAATTTGTACTGAACTTATCTCAGTAAATTATTTTAATTATTTTTCATGAAGATAAACTTCTGTAGTTACTTTTGCAAATTGACGAAACATTTCCATTACACCACAATATTGATCTATGGACAAAGTAACTGCTTTATTAATTTTATCTTCCTGTAAATTGCTTCCGTAAAAATGATATTCAACAGCTACTTTATGATAGTATTTAGGATGTTCTTCTGTCAGTTCTGCATGAACAATCATTTTAAAATCTGCGACTTCAGCTCTCATTTTTTTTAATAAAGAAACCACATCTAAGCCAGAGCATCCTGCCAAAGAAGATAACATCAATGCTTTGGGTCCGAGACCTTTATTTTCTCCTCCATTTTCTGAGGAAGTATCTATTAAAACAGAATGACCACTAGGATTATCAGATTCAAATAACATATTTTCTTTCCAGACTGTTGTTACTGTATTACTTGCCATAAATTATAATTTATTTAATAAATCGATATTGTATATTTACAAAAGTAATAACAAAGATTTAATAATTACTATTTTTTTAATAGAATGAAATTATTTGACAGAATAACGTTAGTCCTCTTTATTTTTTGTTTTGCAATAGCATTTCAATCAACTTTTGCGCAACTAAGTACTAGGCACTTTATACCTCCTCTTACGAACTCAGAATTTGGAAATGCAAATCCTGAAGATCAATATTTTTATATATCTACTCCTAGTGTTCAAGAAATCGCTTTTACTATAATACCGATAGGTCAGCCCGATTCAAATACTATAAATGGTGTAGTATCCAAATCAAATGAACAAATAATCTTTCTTGGTACAGGATATAATCAACTTTTTGTTGAATCTACTCAAACAAGCATCAAAATAAATAACAAAGGTTATATCATAGAATCGGAAGAAGCTATTTATGTTTCTCTAAGAATGGAGGCCGGAAATGGCAATCAAGCAGGCGCATTAGTCAGTAAAGGAAGTTCGGCTCTAGGAACTACATTTAGAGTAGGTTCTTTTACAAATGAAAATCCTCAAGACAATTATTTAAATTTTGTTTCTGTTCTCGCAACAGAAAACGATACTCAAGTCTCTTTTTCAGATATTCCTGCAGGAATATCTATTAAGAATTATACAGGTACTTTGCCTGTAACCATTTCATTAAACGAGGGAGAAAGTTATATCGTTGCAACAAATAGCTTCGAAAATATTACCAATAGAGACGGTTTGATTGGTGCTTTAGTTCAATCAAATAGACCTATTGTTGTTAATATAGGTTCCGCAAATGGTAGTTTTCATGATGGATTTGGAAGGGATTATGGAATTGATCAAATTGTAGATTTTTCTAAAGTAGGTAATGAATATATTTTTGTAAAAGGTAATGGTTCAAATGGATGGGAAAATGCACTTATTGTAGCTCATGAAAATAATACTGATATTTTCTTAAATGGAAATACATCCTCAATAATAACGTTAAATGCAGGAGACTACTACCTCATTGAAGGGCAAGAATTCAACTCAAATGGAATTTTGTATGTTGAAACCTCCAAACCTGTTTTTGCTTATCAAGGTATTGGTGCTAACATTAGTGAAGCGAATCAAGGGCTCTTTTTTGTTCCTCCTTTGAGTTGTGAAAATAAAGGGAGAGTAGACAATATTCCAAGTATAGAGAGTATAGGAAGTACTATTTATTCCGGAGGGATTACTATCATTATTGAAAAAAATGCTAGTTTAGAAATTACAGCAAATGAAGCCCCTTATACTATAGCTTCCAATCAAGGACCCTTTAGTGTTGATGGTAATGTCAATTACGAAACTTATAAAATTGAAGCTTTAGAAGGTAATATTTCTATTAACAGCGATGGTGAATTATATGTTGGTTATTTTAATCAAAATGGTGCAGCAAGTTCAGGTGGTTTTTATTCTGGTTTTCCTTCATCACCTGAGATTAACATTACCACAAATGTTTCAATTTTAGGAAATTGTATTCCTAATGTTACTTTACAGTCTTTAAATATAGAATTATTTGACTCTGTTGAATGGTTTTATGACGATGGGACCGGATTTGTTAGTACTGGTAATAATACTGGGATATTAATCCCATCGATGCCTGGCAGCTATAAATTATCAGGAATTTTAAACTGTTCTGGCGCTTCTTTTGACTCACAAATAATTCCCGTGAGTTCATGCCCAGATGATTTAGATAACGATTTAATTATAGACAATATTGACATTGATATAGACAATGATGGGATTCTAAATTGTGATGAATCAAAAGGAGATGTTACGCTTAATTTTACAGATACAAATACTCCTATCCTAAATTTTGAAGATGGAACCTCAGATACATCATTTATTTCAACAACACTCACTCAAACTGGGACTTCTTCTTTGACAGGGGATAATGCTAGTAATTTTACATCAACTATTGATGCCAATACAAGTTCTCTATTAACATATACTCTTGATCTTAATGAGCCTTCAAATATCCAGTTTATTCAAAATACAGTTGAAACTCATAACATTATAGCTGGTGAAACATTTATTTTGAAGATAGGACCTAATTCAAAAACCATTACATTACTAGACCCAGATAATATCTTATTGATTGACACTAATTTTGACGATATTTTTGAGGCGGGTATAGATAATTTTTCTTCCAATGAAATACGTTTTAAATTCAATACAACGCCCAACGGAATTACTCCATTTAGACTACTTGCCAATAGTGTAGACCAACTTACTTTCATACACAAATTGAATAATAATAATGAGAACTCTACTTTTGAAGGAAATTTAATTCTAAGTTGTTTTGGAGTCGATACTGATAATGATGGAATTGCAAATGCATTTGACGCAGATAGTGATAACGACGGAATTACAGACATTATAGAAGCTCAAGGAATACCTGTTTCATTATCAGGAACTGATGCCAACTTAGACGGTCTAGATGATGTTTTTACTTCTTCTATTACTCCCATAGATTCTGATAACGACGGAGTGTTTGATTATTTAGATTTAGATTCAGATAATGATGGAGTCTATGATTTATGGGAAGCTGGACATCCTCTTTTAGATATAATATTAACCGATGGGCAAATAGACAACGCAATAGTAACTGTTGGAAAAAATGGGTTGGTGAATGAATTAGAAACAGCACCTGATAATTTTATTTTAAACTATAATGTTTCAGATATAGACTCAGATACTATTTTTAGTTACCTAGATTTTGATAGTGATGGAGATATCTGTCCAGATGTCATTGAAGCTGGATTTACTGATCCAGACAATGACAGTGTAATTGGAGCTTCTCCAGTATCAGTTGATAATCAAGGGAAAGTAATTGGAATTACCGACGGGTACACAATACCTAACCCAGATTATAGTATTGGAGCTCCTATATTATTAAATACTCCTTTTGAAGATGTTGCGTTTTGTGAAGAATCAACACCTACGATATCTATTGATTCTACTGCGGATACTTTTCAATGGGAAGTTAGTATTGATGGAGGAACAAACTGGGTAAATGTCATAGATGACGGTGTATATATCGGCGCTACTTCTTCTTCATTACAAATTAGTAATCTACAATTATCTTTTAACAACAATTTGTATCGAGTTTTTTTACAAAAAACAGGTAATACTTGTAACAATACTTCAAATGAAATTACTTTAACAGTTGAACCTTTACCAATAATATTGCCTACTGTAGAATTAAAGCAATGTGATGACGATACAGATGGATTTTATGTCTTTAACTTAAATGAAGCTGCGTCAGTTATATCTTCAAATTTCATGAATGAATTTTTTGTGTTTTATCCAACTCAGATTGATGCTCAAAATGGTACCAGTGCTTTTACTTCAGCAGAATCATTAACTTTCACAAATAGACTTATTACTACTGATATTGTCTGGGCCAGAGTTATATCTAATGTTGGTTGTTTCGCTATTACTGAAGTAACTTTAGAAGTAACAAACACTAAAATACCTATCACATTTGAAAGAGTATTTGAACAATGCGACGATTTATTAGACATAGATGGAAATAATACGATTAATAATGATGATACAGATGGAATATCATCCTTTGATTTTAGTGAGGTAACTAATGATGTTATTTTGTTATTCCCAACCTCACAAACTATTAATATATCTTATTATGAATCTTTAGATGATGCTAATAATTCGGTTAGTCAAATTACAGATATTAGCAATTATAGAAATATAAATTCACCAAGTACACAACAAATCTTCATTCGAGTAGACAATCCTGCAAATAATACTTGTTTCTATGTTGGTACACATATTACGCTAATAGTAAACTCTTTACCTGTTGTTAACACTTCTGTTTTACTTGAAATTTGTGATGACGACCAAAATGGATTAGCTAATTTTGACCTCATATTAGCAAACCCACTAATCTCATTAGATTTTGTAAATGAAACTTTTCGTTTCTTCCCATCAGAAGTAGATGCAATAAATAATACAGGTGAAATTTTAAATATAAATAGTTACACTAATATAGTAGAAACTAATGATGCCGTTTGGGTTAAAACTTCCACTTTGAATGGATGTTATAGGATATCTAAAGTTAATTTAGCAGTCACTAATACAGTTATTCCAATCACATTTGAAAGAGTATTTGAACAATGCGATGATTATTTAGATATTGATGGAAATGATACTATTAATAATGATGATGCTGACGGAGTATCCTCCTTTGACTTTAGTGGAGTAACAAATGATATTATTGCGCTATTTCCAGCCTCACAAACCTTCAATATATCTTACTATGAGTCTTTAGATGATGCTAACAATGCAGTTGATGCTATTTCTGACATAAGCAATCATAGAAATGTAAATTCACCAATCATACAACAACTATTTATTCGAATAGAAAATCCTGCTAATAGCACTTGTTTGTATGTAGGTACTCATATTAGACTTATAGTAAATCCAACTCCAATTGTGGATTTAATTCCAAATTTAGAACTTTGTGATGATAATTTAGATACTGATGATACAAATGGTTTTTTGCAAAATATTGATTTAGAAAGTCAAACTCCAATCATTCTTGGCTCTCAAGACCCTCTTAATTTTACGGTAACATATCATGAATTAGCTTCTGACGCTATTTCTGGAAACTTCGCTTTAAATTCACCTTTTACAAATACAACAGTAAACCAACAAACAATATTTGTTAGAATAATAAATAACACAACAGGCTGCTTATTAAATAGATTTAGCTTTGATATAATTGTTCATCAATTACCAACTATTGTGGCTCTTACAGAATTAAAACAGTGTGATAATGATACCGATGGTTTTTCTGATTTTAACTTAAATGAAGCGGCTTCAGATATTTCTATAAATTATTTAGATGAAACTTTTGTGTTTTATCCAACACTCACTGATGCACAAAATGACACCAGTGCTTTTACTGCGGCAGAAGCGCTTGTTTTTAGAAATAGAACAGTAACTACAGATACTGTTTGGACTAGAGCTATTTCAACAGAGAATTGTTATCGTATCGCTGAACTAACTATAATAGTCTCCACTACAGGACTTCCTGCTACTTTTGAACGTAGTTTTTCTCAATGTGATGATTTCTTAGATATAGATGGAAATGACACGACCAATAATGATGATACTGACGGAGTCTCAGCTTTTGACTTTAGCTCCGTTACCGCTGAAGTTCGTGCCTTATTTCCTCCAAGCCAACAATTAACTATTACTTATTATCGGAATCAAGCTGACGCTTTAGCTGAAATTAATATAATTATAGACCCAAGTAACTATAGAAATATTGGATATCCAACTACGCAACAAATTTATATTAGAGTGGATAGTAATCTAGACAATGATTGTCTTGGTTTTGGTCCATTTATTACCTTAAAGGTGGATCCTGTGCCAACTGTAAACCTAATTGATGATCTTATTGTTTGTGACAATGATGACGATGGTGATTTTGTTAATGGAATTATACAAACTTTTGATTTAGAAGCACAAACTCCTATTATTCTCGGAATACAAGACCCTCTTAATTTTACGGTAAGCTACCATTCTTCTTCTGCAGATGCCCTTTTTGGGAATAGTCCTATTACTACTACTGATATGTATGAAAATACAACACCTAATTTAGAAACTATCTATGTGAGAGTTCAAAATAATACAACTGGATGTTTTACCAATCATACGTCTTTTGATTTGATTGTAAATCCACTACCAGTAGCTAATTTTGTAGATGATTTAGAACTTTGTGATGACAATACTGATGGTTCAGCTCAAAATGGTTTCTCGCAAAGTTTTGATCTTGAATTACAAACTGCAGGAATTCTTGGCAGTCAAGACCTTGCTCAGTTTTCTGTATCCTATCACGCTAGTTTATTAGACGCTCAAGTTGATATATTGCCTTTAGGAAGTCCGTTTTCTAATTCAGTCCCCATCTCTCAAACTATTTATGTACGTGTATTTAATACCACTACTCAGTGTGTAAATACTACTTTTAACTTTAATACTATTGTAAATCCTTCACCCACTACAGAAAATATATCCAACTTATTATATTGTGATGATAATTTAGATGGAGACGATACTAATGGATTCATACAAAACATTAATCTAGAAAGTCAAACACCTATCATTCTTGGCACTCAAGATCTTTCGAATTTTACAGTAACCTACCATGAGTCATTATCTGAGGCTACCTCAGGAAGTAATTCTTTAACATCTCCTTTTACTAATACAAACATAAACCAACAAACAATATTTGTTAGAGTCACAAATAATACAACAGGTTGTTTTATTGATGAGGTTAGTTTTGATATACTCATTAATCCATTACCAATAATTACAACTCCTGTAGAATTATCTCTATGTGATGATGATCAAGATGGTTTTATAAATATGGATTTAACCTCTGTAAATAATGAAATTTCTATTGATTTCTTAAATGAAATATTTCGTTATTATCCAAGTCAAATAGATGCAGAGAATAATACTGCTGAAATTATAAATCCAAGTAATTATATTAATGTAACAGATACTACAGATATTGTTTGGGTAAAAACAATAACTGTTAATGGTTGTTTTCGTATTTCTCAAATTAACATAAAAGTAACCAATACAGTAATTCCAATCAGTTATGAGAAATTATATGAAGAATGTGATGATTTCCTTGATACTGATGGAAATGATACTATAAATAATGATGATACAGATGGAATAGCTTCCTTTGATTTTAGTTCTGTAACCAATGATATTGTTGGATTGTTTCCAGTATCACAAAGCTTCAATATTTCTTATTACGAATCTTTAGATGATGCCAACAATGGAGTCAATGCTATTGGAGATATCAGCAATCACAGAAATATAAATTCACCAATTTCACAACAAATTTTTATTCGAGTAGAAAATCCTGCCAATAATACTTGTTTGTATGTTGGTACTCATGTTACACTTTCTGTGAATCCTGTTCCAATAGTGAATCCTGTTACTAATTTAGAATTATGTGATAATGGTGATGATGGTGATTTTATAAACGGAATTGTACAAACATTTAATTTAGAATCTCAAACTCCTTCTATTATTGGAATACAAGACCCTCTCAATTTTACAGTAAGCTATTATACATCGGCTGCAAATGCACTTTCAGGGAACGATCCTATTGCTAATTCAGGCATGTATGAAAATACGACTGCTTACCTGCAAACCATCTTTGTTAGAGTTCAAAATAATACTACAGGATGTTTTACCAATCATACGTCTTTTGATTTGATTGTAAATACATTACCCGTGGCTAACTTTGTAGATGATATAGAAGTTTGTGATGATAGTACTGATGGCTCTGCTCAAAATGGATTCTTTCAAAGTTTTGATCTAGAACTTCAAACTGCAGGAATTCTTGGTACTCAAGACCCTACTCAATTTTCAGTAAGCTACCATGTTAGTTTGGCGGATGCACAAGCAGGAATACTATCCTTAACAAGTCCGTTTTCTAACTCTGTACCGTTTACACAAATTATTTATGTACGTGTATTTAATGCTGTATCACAATGTGAAAACGGTATTTCTAATTTTAATGCTATTGTAAATACAGAACCAACCATAGAGAACCTTTCAAGTTTAACGTATTGTGATGATGCTTTAGATGGAGATGATACCAATGGTTTTGTGCAAAATATAGATTTAGACAGTCAAATTGCTGA